>ENA-ORXT01000224-ORXT01000224.1-marine-metagenome-genome-assembly--contig:-NODE-224-length-94527-cov-9.427517_pt1 | contig 94527 bp, 70 predicted proteins | sample MGYA00237868_ERZ511482 | MGnify/ENA metagenome assembly ERZ511482 | reverse complement strand
GCGCGGATCAGGTTCGTTGGCGTCAGCGGGATAGGGGCTTGCTTTGCCAGCGATTTCCAGAACGTTGATTATCAACTTGTGTAAATCATTTACTTGGCTCATGAGGAAAACATCCTAACATTTTGTCTTTCCGATTGTCGATCACATTGTACAGTAATTCACTGTGGCTATCAATCGGTTCTGCACCGATGCACCGATTTGCTGAACAGTTCCACAAACCTGCGGATCCACCCAAACCTGTAGTAAAATTAGATTTAGCTGCCGAAGTACCTGTACTTAACCCTCTTGTTCCACTTGTGAATCAGAGCGGATGCGATATCTTATTGCCAAAGTGCAGAAACTATAAACTGAGGGAAAAATGCAAGCAATCCGTGTACAACAAACAGTAGAAAAAAGCGGCGAGTTAGTCCTTACAAATTTGCCTCTAGAAGCAGGGCAGGACGTAGAGGTCTTACTCTTGCTGCCTAATGATGCGGCGAAACGCCGTATGACGGCACATGATCTATTAAATTCAGAATTAATCGGCTTATGGAAAGAGCGCTCTGATATTGTTGATGGAGCAACTTACGCCCGCCAGCTACGCGATCAAGCTCAAACTCGTTCGCACGTTACAGGAACGAATTAATGATCATTTTGGACAGTGACGTGATGATTGATCTGTTACGCCAGTTTCCACCAGCGACAGCATGACTAGAGAAACTAGGTGATGAGGAAATTATCCTGCCAGAGTTTGTCATAATGGAACTGTTGCAAGGGTGCCAGAATAAAATAGAGCAAGACAAAGTTGAACAAGTTCTGAGTGGGTTTGAAGCAGTGTGGCCTTCTCCCGAAACGTGCGAGAATGCACGGGCTGTGTTTGCTCGTTATCACCTGAGCCATAGTTTAGGCCTACTCGATGCGTTGATAGGTCAGATAGCCATATCGATGAACTTGCCTCTGCATACGTTTAATCGTAAACACTATGCCGTTATTCCAAATTTGATAACGATGGAACCTTACAATAAATCATAAAACAAAATCTGTTATTGCATCCTACCAAGAACATCATTCAATAAACCATGATACAACTACCACCAGAAAAACTTGGCTCCTTCTACCTTGGGGCGGAACACGACATCGACAGCGGCGAAACGTCCGACATTGCTGTAAACTACGACGCCCGCGATTTGACCACCCATGCCGTTTGCGTGGGCATGACGGGCAGCGGCAAGACCGGCCTCTGCTTGGGGCTGCTGGAAGAAGCGGCTATGGATCGGGTGCCCGCAATTCTGATCGACCCCAAGGGTGACATTACCAACTTGCTGCTCCAGTTTCCCAACCTTGCGCCCAGCGACTTCGAACCGTGGATCAACGCAGATGACGCACGGCGTAAAGGCAAGAGCGTGCAAGAATATGCCGCGGACACCGCGTCGATGTGGCGCGACGGGCTGCACAAATGGGGCATTTCGCCCGACCGCATTCGGATGCTCAATGAGACAACCGACTACACGATCTTTACGCCCGGCTCGGACGCGGGCGTGCCGATCAACATTTTGGGTAGCTTGGCCGCACCGCGTATTGACTTTGACGCCAACGCCGAAGCGATCCGCGAACGGATCAGCGGCACGGTGGCTGCGCTGCTGGGGCTGGTTGGCATCAAGGCGGATCCGTTGCGCAGTCGCGAGGCGGTGCTGCTCTCAAACGTCTTCGAACACTTCTGGCGACAAAACAAGGATCTCGATCTAGCCCAGCTGATCCTCGCGGTGCAGACCCCACCCGTAAGGCAGATTGGTGTCTTCGACGTCGATACCTTCTTCCCTGCTAAAGATAGATTTGATTTGGCAATGGCCTTTAATAATTTGATGGCCGCGCCCAGCTTTCAGGGCTGGCTGACGGGCGAACCGCTCGACATCGACAGCCTCTATTTTACGGCAGATGGTCGCCCGCGCCACAGCATCTTTTACATTGCCCATCTTAGCGACAACGAGCGCATGTTCTTTATCACGCTGCTGCTCGAAAACGTGCTGATGTGGATGCGGCGGCAATCGGGTACCACTAGTTTGCGGGCGCTGCTTTACTTTGACGAAGTGTTTGGTTTCTTCCCGCCAACGGCAGAGCCACCATCCAAACGACCGCTGCTCACATTGCTGAAACAGGCGCGCGCCTTTGGGCTTGGCACAATTCTGGTTACTCAAAATCCAGTGGATATCGACTACAAAGGGTTGACCAACGCGGGGACGTGGTTCATCGGCAAGCTGCAAGCCGAACGTGACAAAGCGCGCGTGCTGGAAGGATTGAAGGGCGCGATCGCCGAAGCGGGCGGCAACTCGGATATCGATTATGATCGGCTCATCAGCCAGTTGGGGAGCCGCGTTTTCTTGCTGCACAACGTGCATAGCGACAGACCGATTGTCTTCCACACGCGCTGGGCTATGAGCTATCTGCGCGGTCCGTTGACTAAGCCGCAAATCGGCCAATTGATGGATTCCCGTCGTGCCGCCGCAGCCCAACCAACGCCGCAGCGCGCGACCATCGCCGATATGCCCAGCGGACCGCCGCCGCCTGCAATGGGTGCCGGGCAGGATGGTCGCTCGAACGTCAACGGACCCGTGGGATCGGCACAATTTGGTGCGGCTCAGTTTGGAGGGGCGCGCGCATCCTTTGCCGCTGCGCCCGGTCACGCGCCAGCCGTGCCAGCACGCCAAGCCGCTGCTAGGCCCAACACTCCGCCGGGCATGTCCACGATGCCGCCACAGCTTGACCCAAAGATCAAGCAGATCTATCTGCCCATCGAAGTGAACGAGCGAGTAGCGATCCGTCAACTGGTGCAGGAAGAGGGCAACACGGTGGATCCGCAAACGCCGCAGCTTGTCTACGAGGCTGCCTTAGTTGGTGCGGCAGGCGTGCGCTTTTTCGACCGCAAGCGCGATATCGATCAGCGTCGGGATCATATGTTGCTGGTCCCGGCACCAACCGGCATGGGCGGCGTGGATTGGGCCGATGCAGAGCGACTGCCGATTGCGTTGCGCGACTTGCTGCGGTCGGCAGAAAGGGTGGATCCGCAACAGGGGCCATTCTTTGCCACGGTGCCCGAAAAGGCGAACAACGACCGGGAATTGCGCTCGATTGCTAAGGATTTTGCCGATTGGCTTTACTATAATTCAGAGCTGAAAATTACAACGCATCCCGGATTAGGCGTCTTTCAGCATCCCGATGAGAATGAGCGTGCGTTCAAAGCGCGTTTGCAACAAGCCGCGCGTGAGGCGCGCGATGCCGAAGTGGACAAGCTTCAGCAAAAGGTCGAAAAACAGATTGAACGCATCGAGAAGAAGCTAAGTAAAGAGAAGCGCGAACTCAGCGCGGATGAGGCGGATTACGACAGCCGCAAACGGTCGGAGTGGCTCGGCATCGGCGAGAGCGTACTGGGTGCGGTGTTGGGTCGGCGCAGCACGCGGGCTTTTAGCGCTGCGGCCAACAAGCGACGCATGACGGTCAACGCGCGCGAGGATATTGAAGAATCGAAGGAAGTAATCGAAGAGTTAAAAGAAGAGATCGATGAGCTAAATGAGGGGCTGGACGAAGCCACCGAAGAGGTGACGATGAAGTGGGCCAAATTGCTCGATAATTTGGAAACGGATGAGATCAAGCCCCGCCGCACCGACGTGGATGTCGATCTTGTTGCATTGGCATGGCTGCCCTTTTGGCGCATTCCGTACATGGCGGGCACCCGTCAACGCGCAGCGACGATTGCGGCGTATGCGACACCGCGTGAGTATTGATTGTGACGAATTGTGTTTTGTGGTCGGCAATGTTTGGACCTCACCCTAGCCCTCTCCAGCGAAGCGAAATGGAGAGGGCTAGGGTGAGGTCCAAACATGCACAACCCCTTATACCGCAACCAACCCACCAAAACGGATAAAATTTTGGACTTCATCTTCGGCACCCTCTCAACCGACCCCCTCAAACTCTACCGCCATCGCCTCTTGCGGCGTGGCGTCGTGCATCAGCATCGCATTCAACCGCAACTGCCCCAACTGAATAAAGCAATCACCCTTTCGGCCACAACGGGACCCGCAGCCGCTGTGGATGCACTGGCTTGCTATTACACCATTGACGGGTCGGATCCAATTGGATCGCGCGACACCGTGTCGAACGGCCGGATCGCGTTGTTCGAGCGTGGCCAAACCGTGTGGGATACGCTCATTTGGGGATACGTGACGCACTGGCACGCGACGATCCCCGCGCTGACCAAGGATGTGCTGTTGCGCTACCTCATTGGCGCATGGTCGACCGAAGAATCTGCTACCGAACAGCCCGAAATCTTCGCCGACTACCCGCATGAAAAGCGCTCGCTCGAGCTGGCAGCCATGCGTCATTTTCTTTCTTTGGCAGAAACGCCCCGTATTACATCTCAAACAGACGAGATGGGACAGAACTTTTCTGCGGACAGTAATGAGCAAGCATTGCCCGACGTCGGTGCGCAAATCGTCGAACCGGCTGACGGTACAATCTTTGCACTAAACGTCCCCGCTCGCCCCGTGCCCAAATGGGCGTACGACGCAATCATCTATCATATTTTTGTGGATCGATTCTATCCCGGTGATGGTGCGACGTGGCATGAGAATGCTGATGATTTGATGGATATTTTCGGCGGCACGCTGCAAGGCGTCATCGACAAACTCGATTATGTGGCGGCGCTGGGGGTCAACACGATCTGGCTCAGCCCGATCTTTCCTAGCCCGTCCTCCCATGGGTACGATGCAACGGACTTCCGCTCGATAGAACCGCGACTGGGCGACGAAAAGATTCTCCGCACGCTGGTGGATGGAGCACACGAGCGGGGTTTGCGCGTGGTGCTGGACTTAGCCTGCAATCACTTGTCGAACGAGCATCCCTATTTTGTAGATGCGTTTGCAAACCCCAACAGTTCCTATCGCGGGTGGTTTACCTTTGATGATTCCGAGATTGGCTATCGCGCTTTTTTCGGCGTAAAGACACTGCCCGAAATTAATCTGGAGAACCCAGCCGCACGCGAGTGGATGATCGAGAATGCTCGCTACTGGATTCGCGAGTTTGAGATCGACGGTTATCGGCTGGATCACGCCAACGGACCTGGCCCTGATTTTTGGAGCTACTTTAATCGTGCGTGTAAGGAGCTGGATCCCAACTGTTTTTGTTTTGGCGAGATTATCGATACGCCGGATATGTTGCAAAGCTTTGTGGGTCGACTGGATGGCGTGCTCGATTTCCAGATCAACGAGGCATTGCGTAAAACCTTTGGTTGGGAAGAACAGAACGTAGATGAACTGGCGCACTTTTTGGCTGTACACGAACATTTTTATGCTTACCCAGAAAAATTCCGTACCACATTTCAAAAAACAGAAATGGGACAGAATTTTTCTGGAGAGCGAAATTTGCCAGAGTTTGTGCGGCTCGCGTTTATCGACAACCACGACATGAATCGCTTTTGCTCGATTGTGGCCAAGAACGGAACAGCCGATGAACGCACCGCACTGTTAGCTGCGTTGAATGGCCTGCTTAAGATGCCGAACCCGCCTGTGATCTACTATGGAACCGAGATTGGGCTATCACAATCGGCTGATGTGGGCGAGGGGTTACACGCAAATCGTGTGCCAATGCGTTGGGAAGATGATCGAAATTTCTGCCTAGATAATCTTTCTTTATTGGAAGAAGTGAAGGCGTTGATTTGGGCGAGGGGAAAGTAAGGGTTCTTGCGGATGGTAAAGTGTCCACATGTCTTCGATGGGGGAAAAGATATAGCCAACCATGCAGGCATTTCGCTGTCATTTCGATAAGCAGTAAGTTTGTACATCCTTGCCTAAAATAATGACAGAAACGAAAAACGGTTCGTGTAACAATTTATGAGAATTAAAAAGGGATTGACCGGATCTGGTCAATCCCTCGATATATTAAACGGACAAATCTGTCCGGTTATTGGGTACTATCTGGAATGGGCTAGCTCTCGTTTAGCTTTTTGCCATCATATTTTTGACTACGCCGATGATAGCCATTACAGCGCCACCACCGATACCGCCACTTGCTACGCTGGCAAGAATGCTGCTGATATCCATGCCGCCGCCGGTTGCCATACCTAACATGCTCAGCACAGGAGCGCCAATTGCACCACCGCCAACGATTCCGGCGATAGAGTTTCCAAGAACGCCCATCGACGATCCTTTCATCAGGTTGCCTGCGACATTGCCGCCAACTGCACCACTAAGTAATGAAATGAGTATCCCCATAAAATATCTCCCTTATTATGTTTTATTAAATAAATATTTTTTGTGCTTTGCTTATTGCATATGCACAATCTTAGGGGTGCTTGTACTATAACACATGTCTCTTCAGAATAAGCTGACGTTTTGCCCCGTCTGTGATTTGTCAGGAAAAGAATGCTGACAAAAAGCTGTTTGGTTAGTTTTTTACTTTTTTTTGATACACTCACGAAGTGCCGTGAAGATTCAACTGCCGGGTGTGACTGATCGGTTGCCGAAAGAGCTTAGTTTTTGTTTGAAACAAAGGGTATATGTGTCGAATAGAGTATTTCTGCTTTATCAAAGGTGATGATTGTGCTGCCATCTTCAGATGTTAGGAGTGTATCAACCGTTTTTGTCGCTGCCCCTACTGTTACCGTTATGGTGTACTCACCTAGGAAGCCTCTTGTTTTATAGCGACCATCTGCATTGGTCTCTCCTTCTTCATCGGTCCACCACTGGTTGAAGACCAAATCAATAAAGGCTTCCCCCGCTGGTTTGATCGACCAATCTTTGCGAAACATGGGCGAATCATCTTGCCAGTGGATCTCGTCCCAATAGCCCCACATGAGAAATCCCGTCACGCTGGGATGGCTAAAGATAGTTGTCAGAAAGTCGCGTGTATAAGCTCCAGCCGTTGCTTCGCCAAAATCGCTCTCATTTCGATAGCGCAGTGAGATGTCATATTCGGTAATGACAATATCTTTGTTGTATTTGGCAAAGTCGTTTAGCAGATCGTATAGTTGCTCTGGCCCGGCCAGCGGATAATCTAAATGGCTCTGCAAGCCGATCCCATCTAGCTGATCGCCATTGTCGATTAATTCTTGGATAAAATATTTGTAATGATTGTGTTGACCAACCAGCAATGCACCATCGCTTAACATGCCATAATCATTAATAAAAAGCTTTGTGTTACCGTCTGATTCTGCTGCTAGCTCAAACCAATCTGAATAGATCGCTTCGCCAATGGGTGTGTTGCCGTCTCCATTTAACGCATTGATAATGTCTGTATTTGTGCGCAATTCGTTTACTACATCCCATTCGTAAAGCTGTGCGTTGATCGATGGTTCGGACAGCATGTCGACAATGCGATTGTTTGTGCGTTGGACGAGATACTCTACATCGTCTTGTTGAACTTTGAGATCGGCTGGCATGTGAGACCAACTAGGCCAAATTAAATTGTGGCCTCGCACTTTGATATTGTGCTCTTGCAGCCAATTAATGGCGGCGATTGCATTTTCCCGATACTGCCCGTCACTTGATTCCCATCTTGTCCACTTTAGATCATTTTCGGGGACGGCACGATTAAACCCGTGTCCTTTACCATCTAAATCAAGAAATTTGTTTCGATAGATTTCGGCATCACTGCTGCTACCCGTAAGCGTATTTGTATTGATTGCTGTGCCAAAGCCAAAGGCGTGCTCCTGCATTTCTATTGTAACGCTAGCATCTTCAATCGGATTGTTGTCGCTGTCCAGAACGATGACTTCTAGATCTGCTTTGCGATTGCGGTCTATACGTTCATCTGCCGTAGCCCGCCACATTGCGTCTGCTGCTTGACCGGTATAGGTGTGTAGATCGATCTGGGGTAGATCCGCACGGGGAACAGAATTTTCATAGTTTAGTAAGGCTAGCCCGCCAAATTCTAACTTTTGGGTTTGTGCGCCAGTGCCAAAAAAGAGCACGATTTCATCTGCTTCGCTGGCTTCTGCTGCTGTACCGAGCAGCGTTATCTGTTGCCAATCCGCAGCGATGGGAATAAGTTCACCTATGATTGCTTTGTTGCTTTGACTTTTTTGCAATGTAACAAGCAGCGCACCGCGATCCGCCTCGCTTTCCAGCGCTCGCACCCAGAAAGTTAATAGAATATTGTCATCTGCCTGTATGGGCGTAGTTATTCTCGAAGAGATCCCACTATCCCATGGTAGGTTCTGCGCGCGATCTGTTTGTAGCTGTAGCGCCATGCTAAAGGGCCTGTTTGAAACTGACACCGTCTCTACTTGAATATTGTTGGCGTAGAATTGATCCAGCGCGACTTCTTCTTCAATTGCAAAGAGCAATGTGCCGAGCGAAAGATTGTGTTCGTTTGCCAACCAGCCTTCGACCCATTCTGCATAGAGGGGAGCCTGTTGTGAATTTATGCTGTTTGCTAAATCCTGCTCTGTATCTTGAGCTGTTGCCGACGGCCGGCAACCTGGTAACAATATGCAGCTTAATAGAAATGCACTACAGAGCAAGAAACGTATTAAATATAATTTGAACGGATTCATTTCATAACCTAGTTATTTTTAGAGTAGATTTTTGTACCATCTCAATATTTTGAGGTACCTGCTTTGGCTTTCTGTACAAGGCTTAGCCTATGCTATCGATATCTCAAAAGAATAAGCACATAATGTATTTTGGTATTTTAGCACTATACCCAAATTTAGCTGCTTGCTTTCTTACTTTTTGCTAAAGAATTAAGGTACCGTTCTTTTATGTTATATAAAAAAATCGAGAGGCGTAAATAACAGATATGCAGTATACTATTTGTACTAACAAAGATGGTTTGACTGGATCTCGTATGGTTGACAAAATGCGACGCACTCGACGGGATGGATCCACGATGAGTGATGGCAACGTCAACCACATGAGATCCCAAAGAGCCACGAAGATTTCACTACAAGAATCTATTAGGAGAAATATTTCATGTACCAAGGATTTCACATCATCGATTTCCATGCACATTTCCCGACCGAAAAACCATGGTTTGCAGAAATGGGTGATACCATGCGAAACTATACGGAGAATATTTCTCCAGAAAGGCTAGCACTGATCCGCGAGAAAGGGCGTCCCTATGGAGAACATTGGCGACGGATGTGGGGCTTCCCGCAGCCCGAAAAGCCCGACGATCACCCGGGTGATGAAGTTCAAGCCGAGCGGTGGGTCGCCGAACTCGACAAACACGGCATTCACTCTATCGGTTTTGTCACTGGCGGCGGTAATGAGCACTTAGCTCAAATTTGTAGCTGGTCGCCAGAGCGCTTTGTGGGCTTTGTCCACCATAGTCCATTTATTCCAAACGCAGTCGAAAAATTAGAGCATGGGGTCAATGAACTTGGTCTGCGTGGCTATAAGTTATTGGCCCCCATGATTGAAGAGCCAATCGAGCACCCCGATGCGTGGCCCGTATGGGAAAAGTGTGCCGAATTGGGCATACCTGTGCTAATCCACTTTGGCATTCAGGGTAGTTCGGGCGGCATTGCTTGGCACGAAAATATTAATCCACTCAAATTGCATAATGTCGCCAAATATTTCCCTGAAGTAGATTTTATTGTACCGCATTTTGGCTGTGCTTGGGAGCGAGAAACCTTACAACTTTGCTGGTCTTGCCCCAATGTAAGCGTTGACACAAGCGGCAGCCTTCAGTGGATCCGCTGGGTGCCGGGCAATTTGACCGTTAAGTATCTGTTCCGTAAATTTTACGAAACCATTGGGCCCAGTCGCATCATCTTTGGCTCTGATTCTAGCTGGTTCCCACGTGGTTTCGCCAAACGTTATTTAGAAGACCAAGTACGCGATTGTCTTGATCTAAACATACCAGATGAACATATCCAGCAGATTTTTGCGGGGAATGCCGCTCGGCTCTTAAAGATTGAGCTGCCAAAGTGATTCGTGGAATGTGATTGGCGGATCCCTTTGCGCAGCAAACAATCTATCGCTATAGTTGCCTGGCACACATCAATAGTCTAACCCCACAAATCACGAATCACGCACAACGATCATGTTTATCCTACTTTTTATTTCTATCCACAACTCTACACAAAGGAGTAACAATGAAGAACAGAATTTTTCTTTTAACTTCGCTGCTAGTTTTTGCGCTAGTGCTAACAGCTTGTCCCGCGCCAACGGCTGCACCGGCTGATGGTGATGACGAAAGCATGGCGGCCAGCGATGAGCCAATTGAAATCGAGTACTGGCAATATAACTTTGATGCTCGCATCGAAGCCATGGACCAGCTCATCGAAATGTTTGAGGCCGAAAATCCCGATATTAAAGTCGTACATAACTCCGAGATCCCGTATGCAGACTTCCGCGACAAAATCGCTGTCAGCGTACCGGCTGGCGTTGGCCCCGATGTAGCAACGCTCTTCTACGGCTGGCAACTTGACTGGATAGCGGGCGAATACCTTATGCCGCTCCCCGAAAGTGAGTTTCCAATGTCGACACTTGATGACTTCAGCCCCATGGTGCAAGCCGGAGTGGTTGATGGCAAGCTCTATACATTGCCGACCGCCGTTCGTTCGCTTGCTCTTTTCTATAATAAGGATCTAATGACCGCTGCGGGACTCGACCCCGAAAGCCCACCGACCACTCTGGACGAGCTAGAAGAACAGGCCGTGCAGTGTACCGTACGCGACGGGGACGATTTCGAGGTTTACGGCTTCATCCCAAATCCAGGTGGGCAAGCGCACCACTGGTTCCGCCAAGTGTTGCTGCCGCAATTTGGGCAAGAGCCGCTTAGTGACGATCGGCGCACGGTTCAGTGGAATGCATCCGAAGGGGGCTACGAAGCATGGGAGAAAATGCTTAGCTTCCAAACCGAGCTCAAGACGGGTGTCGCTGGCGTCTACGAAAGCGATCCGGATGGCTTCTTAGCCGGTGAAGTTTGCTTCCACATCGACGGCTCTTTCCGCTTGGGCAGCATTGCTTCGAACGCGCCAGACCTAAACTTTGGCGTAACAGAACTGCCAGCTGTGGATGGAAATAAAGCAACCTTCGGCTCGTACTGGACTCACGGTATTACCCAAAAAGGTGCATCGGACCCAGCCCGGATGGCGGCATCTGCTAAGTTCCTCAAGTTCATCACCTCGGCAGACGCAGGCGCGCTGTGGGTGGATATTGTGGGTGAACTCCCCGCTCAACTCGAAGCCGCAAGCAACGCCGATCTGCTAGACGATCCCAACTTGGGTGCGTTTGCCCGTGGGTTGGATTACGCTCAGGCGACCTTCTTCATCAACGAAGCGGATGATCGTCAGGCGCTCATTGACGCCTTTGACGCCGTGGTGCTGACGGACGCCGATCCGCGTGCCGAGCTAGATTTTGCTGTCGAAAAGGTCCAAGCAATGTACGACGAACACTGGGCGGATCAGTAGGAGCCAGTAACAAGAGTAACAATAAATAAATAGTAAAAATAAGTAAACAGTAGGTCGGTTCGACGAGTGAGTCGGGGAGTGAGCGATTGACTTGTCAATCTGGTCGAAGCCATAGGCGGCGCTACCCGCGTCGAACTGACCTACCGAAAACTGATTAACCCACACACCACACTATGAATCTTTCTCTTAAGCAGCGCCAAGTTCTTTGGGCCTATATCTTTCTCAGCGTCAGCCTGATCTTCTACGTTGTGATCCGCTGGTACCCGACGCTGCTTGCTTTTAACATTAGCTTTCGCGATTGGAACATCTTTCAAGCATCGGGCGACTGGGTTGGATTTACCAACTACCAAGAAATCTGGGCAGATCTCTTCAAGCCACGCAGCGCGGTCCGCGCTGCATTTTGGAACACCTTACGCTACGTTTTACTCGGCGTACCGATCCAAATGGCATTGGGTTTGGCCGTGGCAATGATGCTCAATCAAATCCGGCGCTTCTCTGCATTTTTTCGCGTTGCCTATTTTATTCCATACGTTACCTCCGCTGTGGCTGTGGCCTTTGTGTGGCTCTGGCTCTACAACTGGCCCGAGGGGTTGCTCAACGAAATTTTGGGCTACTTTGGGGTAGCGCCGCAGCGTTTTACCGGTCACCCCGATCAGGCGCTTGGATCGGTGACCGCAGTGGCCATCTGGCAAACGCTTGGCTTTACCGTCATTCTTTTTTTGGCGGGCTTGCAGCAGATCCCAGAGATGTACTACGAAGCCGCGGGCATAGATGGCGCAAGCGGCTGGAAGCTCTTCCGCCATATCACATTGCCGCTGCTGAATCCCGTTATTGTCTATTTGGCCGTGCTGCAAACCGTCTCATTTTTACGCCTCTTTGCACTCGTCCAAAATATGAGTCCGCAGGGAACAGGTGGCCCGCTTAACAGCACAACGACCGTGGTGCTCGAAGTCTACAAGGAAGGCTTTTCACGCTTCAACATGGGTTATGCGTCTGCATTAACGGTTGTGCTCTTCTTTATTATTTTGGCTATCACTATCATCCAACTGCGCTTTTTATCGCGTCGAGTCGAGTATTAGGACAGAGTATTTATAACTGCAAATTAAGCTTTTCTTTGCGCCTTTGCGTCTTCGCTGTAAAATTCAAGCGTCCATATCCGAAACAATAATCATGCAACCACAGACTTCCTTATGACAGTAGAAAGTAGCGCCGAACGCACCCTACGTATTGCCGAGGATCTTGTCCAACATCGATCCCGTCGCCGAAAATTCTCGGCCTGGACGGCATTAGCCTACCTGCTTCTTTCGCTGGGTGCTGTGATCATGGTTGTTCCATTTATTTGGATGTTGCTCACTAGCATCAAACCGGCGACCGAACTAGTTGGATTTACCTTCTTGCCCGAAAATCCAACGCTTGGCAACTATATCAAAGTGATTACCGAAAGCGCATTTATCCGCTGGTACTTCAACTCGCTGCTGATTGCCTGCTTTACAACGCTCTGCGTCGCCATCTTTGACTCGCTGGTTGGCTACACGCTTAACAAATTTGAGTTCCCCGGCAAGAACCTGATCTTTATGGCAATCCTTGCCACATTGATGATCCCAACCGAAATGTTGATTATTCCATGGTACACCATGAGCGTCAGCCTCAACTGGCACCAAGGATTGGCCCAATATTGGGGATTGGCCTTCCCCGGCATCATCACCGCGACTGGCATTTTTCTCATGCGCCAATTCTTCGACGGCGTGCCGAACGATCTGCTCGACGCAGCTCGCATCGATGGCATGAACGAGCTCGGGATCTGGTGGCGCGTCGCCATGCCGCTCGTCAAACCTGCGGTGGCCGCGCTCTGTATCTTCAACTTTATCGGCAACTGGAACGCCTACCTTTGGCCATTAATCATTGCCAGCAGCAGCGATTTTTATACCTTACCCGTGGGCCTCAACTTCTTCCAAGGCGAAGCGATATCCAGTTGGGAACTGATCATGACGGGTGCAAGCCTCGCCACAATCCCGCTAATTTTGGTCTTCGTTATCTTCCAGCGCCAAATCATCAAAGGTATCGCCTTGACAGGCTTAAAAGGATAGCCATGAACCTAAGCTGCCACTGTGGAAACGTGAAAATTACCGCCGAGAAACCCGAAACGCTCACAAGCTGCAACTGCTCGATGTGCCATCGCTACGGCTCGCTGTGGGGCTATTACTCGCCCAGCGACATAATCATCGAAGTCGAATCTGCCGAAACGCAGAGCTACCGCTGGGGCGATGAAGATCTTGACTTTCACCGTTGCCCCACCTGCGGCTGCGTACTCTACTGGCTTGGGCTAAACACCGATGCACCGCCGCGGATCGCGCTCAACTTCCGCATGGCCAGCCATAAAGAGATCGAGCCGATTCCCGTCAAAAAATTCGATGGCGCAGACACATGGCAGTTCATCGAATAGAAAATTCTTCGAGTAGATCATGTCCCAATTCCCGCATCCAATCTATAGCCAAACTGTCCTCATCCCAGCGTACGACGACGCCCAACAGCATCTCTTTGCACACATGTTGGCTACGCACGAAGCGCATGCCATTATGCTCGCTCGCCAGCAGATCATCACCATGCAAAACGCTGTTGCCATCCTCAATGCGGTTGCGCAAATTCGCACAACGGGTGTCGACGCGCTTGGCTACCAACCCGGCATCGAGGATCTCTTCTTTCGCGTCGAATCACAGATCATCGAGCAGGCCGGAGCCGATTATGGTGGAAACTTGCAGCTTGCGCGTAGTCGAAACGATTTGGGGCAAGCGTTGGCGCGCATGGCCTTGCGTCAAGAAGTGCTGGCCCTTAGCTCTGATCTGTTGGCGTTGCGAAAAACTATCCATGCACGCGCTACCGATCACATCGACACATTGATGCCCGGCTATACTCACACGCAGCCTGCGCAACCGATCACATTTGCCCACTATTTGGCGGGCATTCTCACCTTTTTAGCCAAGGATCAAACTAGACTCGCCACGGCTTTTAAGAATGTGAACGAATCCCCACTAGGCGCAGCTGCTTTCACTGGAACTGGTTTTAACATTGATCGCAACATGGTGGCGCACCTATTGGGGTTCGACGACGTGATTAGCAGCACCCATCACAGTATCGGCGCGGGCGATCACCTGACTGACATTGCCTTTGCCGTCCAATCCATTGCAGTCGGTCTCAGTCGCGTCACCAAAGATCTCATCTTCTTCGCCACCCAAGAATCGGGTGCGCTCCACATCGACGACAGCTTTATTCAAATCAGCTCAATCATGCCGCAGAAGCGCAACCCCGTCGTGCTCGAACATTTGCGCGCTCGGCTCAGTCGCGCCACTGGTGCAGCGCAGACCGTCACGATACAGTGCCACAATATTCCCTACGGCGACACGCAAGACATCGAAGACGAGATCCTGCCGCCGCTGCTGCTTGCCATGCAAACGCTGCACGAATGTTTGATTTTGTACACTGCGGTCTTCGATACGCTGACGCTCAATAAAGAGCATCTACGTCAACGGGCCGCGGATGGCTTTACCACCGCCACCGAACTTGCCGATCTGCTCGTGCGCGAGGTGGGGCTACCCTTTCGCCAGGCGCATAAAATTGTGGCGGGCATGGTACAGAACGCGGTGAACGCCAATATCGCTCCCGCCAATCTCACGCTAGAGCGGCTGCAACAGTCGGCCAAAAATGTGCTTGGCAACCCGATCAAAATTTCGGATGAGCAGTTCCAGCGTGCGCTCGATCCGCAGAATTTTGTGGATGTTCGTACGGGCATCGGGGGCGTTTCGGCGCAATCGACAACCGCATTGTTAAGTAAATTGAGGGATGAGTGGGCAATGGATAGCGCGCGGGTGGGTGAGGCGCAATCAAAGTTGGATCGAGTTTTGGAAGAGCGAGCAAAAGCTGTTGCCGAAATCTTGAGCAATATATAAGTCATTCCAAAAAACAAAATATATTGTATGGCCGCAAGCTGCTCTAGAAAAATCTATAGAATTTGTATCATTGTTTTTTTAGATTAGCCATAAACCCCACATAAGCCAAAAAGTGCATAAGCCAAGAAATATCCAACATTTTTCATGAACTCTAATATTTGATCGCTCTAAGGAGAAATAAATCATGTACAAATACTCAAAATTTTTGCTAATCTTATCCGTGTTGCTCCTATCTGCCTGCGCGAGTGTACCTGTAGAAAATGCTGATACACAGGACGAGATGGCAGAAACTACGGCAATGGATAAGGTGAAGGTGGCCTATGTGCCGATTATGAAATTTGCAACAATGTATGTCGCTGCAGAGCGCGGGATTTTTGAGAAGCATGGTCTTGATGTTGAGATTGAGCGTGTAAAGTCTGGTTCGGAAGCAATTGCGTTCTTGAGCGAAGGGCAGATCGATGTTGGCGGTATTGCGATTGTCACATCGCTGTGGAACGGCTGGAATCAGGGTTTGGATATTCGTGTGATTGCGCCAGGTGCTTTAGAGCCATTTGAAGATTCGCCCACTAAAGTGATTGCCCGCAAAGAGCTCGTTGATAACAGCGAGATATCGAATGCAGCAGATCTTGCTGGCCGCACTGTGTCGATTGCTGGTGGCCCTGGCTCGGGGGCTGAATATTTGCTAAGTAAGGCACTACAACGGGGTGGGCTGACAATCGGCGATATTGAGAGCGTTAATATCAGCAATGCAGATGCACCGGCCGCATTTGCTAATGGTTCGGTTGATGCAGCCCTTCTTGGCTCACCATTTGCCGATCAGGTGATCGAGGCTGGTGATGGTGTGGCGATTGAGACTGATCTGACACCTGGGCTAATGACGGTTGCTTTTGTCGGCTCTGGCAATTTTGTTAACGAGCGACCCGATGTGGCAGAACGCTTTGTGCTGGCGCTGACTGAAGCGGTACGCATGATGCAGGGTGATGACTATCTTGCAGATGAAAATTTGGCTGCTTACCTTAAATATACCAACTCTACCGAAGATGCTTTGCGTAATGGGCGTCCAGTTGTATATGACGTGAATATGAATATTCCTGTTGATGGCTTGAGCGATGTAGAAGCTACCCATCGCAGCAACGGACGTACCGAATATGACACGCCTATTGATATGACAACTGTGGTCGATACAGGCTTTGTCGAGGCAGCATTGAGCACACTTGGTGAACAGTAGAAGTTGATTGTTCACAATAGAGGAGGACGATAATTTTGTTCTCCTCTCGGATTTTTAGATATGCTATTTTCCTCCTCTCTTCTTTCTGCGAAACAACCACATGACGGCTGATATCAAGATCCGTGCTCACAATCTACAAAAAATATACGATACACCCGGTGGCACTATTCATGCGGTGAAAGACTTTACTCTCGATGTCCGTGATGGTGAGTTCTTGCCCATTGTGGGACCATCGGGCTGTGGCAAGTCGACGTTTCTGCGCATGGTGGCTGGCCTAGAAGATAGTACGTCTGGAAAGATTGAGGTTCTTGGTGGCAAGCAGCATGGATCCAGTGTGCAGCCCAAGAATAGTGTTGTCTTCCAAGAATATGCACTTTTCCCTTGGAAGACGGTACGCGATAATATTGCTTTTGGCTTAGAGATGCGCGGAGTGCGCAAAGCTGAACGGTATCGTATTACTGATGACTGGATTTTGCGTGTAGGATTAGAGGGTTTTGCTAATGTGTATCCGCATCAAATTTCGGGTGGAATGAAGCAGCGTGTCTCTATCGCCCGCGCATTAGCCAACGATCCACAAATTTTACTGATGGATGAGCCACTGGGCGCACTCGACGCGCAAACCCGTAATATTTTACAAGAAGAGTTGATTAACCTCTGGGAAATGGACAAAAAAACTGTAATTTACATTACGCACAGTTTGGAAGAGGCGGTTCTTTTGGGGGATCGTGTCGTGCTGATGACGGCCCGCCCTGGGACGATCAAAGAGATATTTGAGATCAACCTACCGCGCCCACGAACACTTGCCACAACCGCCACCGAAGAATTTTCGGCCCTTACTTACAAAATTTGGCAGTCGCTGCGCGTCGAGGTTGAGCAAGCAATGGCACTGCAAAAAGAATCCGTGGTATAAGTGTAAGCCTAAGTCGTTCAGTGAGCACGCCTCGTGCGGGTTTATAGCCAAGTTTGTCGGGAACGAATCCGCACGAGTTAGTGAAACGATCTGGCGTAATTACTGGCTTGAATTAACAATGTCCACGTTTAAGTTTACATCCATGAAATCCCTAGTTGTTGCGCCTATAATGGAGAGCGCTTGATTAGAATGAGTAGCGATTCTGTTTATGTTTCCCCGCAGCATACAGTCAAAGATGCCAGCGGGCTGCGATCCGTCGTTCGTGTGGTGGTGTTGGCTGTTGTGGTTAATGTTGTCGTATGTGTGCTTGCCGCTTGGGCCAATCACCAACTGGCACCATTTATGGATGAGGCTTTTAAGATAACCGAAGAGGCACCTACATTGGCACGCACCTATCGGCGCTGGTGGTGGTCTCTTTTAGGTATATTCAACTTGGTTTTGCTTACGTTGGTCGCGCAGCAGGTTGGCCGAATTTTGCCAGCCAAAGACAAAAATGGATTTGATCGATTGCTGGGCTTTGTCTTTCCTGTACTGCTTCTGATTTATTGGCAGTGGATTGTGACTAACGGATATCTCAATCCACGCTGGTTTCCGCCCCCAACGAAAATTGCTGAAGCGCTCTACGAACTTATTGCCAATTTTGACAATAAATTCGAGCAAACGAGTATGCTTGGGCTGCCTTTTGCCGAAGACGAGATTAGCTTGCGCAAGAGCTTTGCCGAAGCTCGATGGTCAGGTATCTGGCAGAATCACTTTCTTAAAAGTCATGTATGGGTTACGCTGCAGCGGGTCTTTCTGGGCTTTTTAATTGGAACAATCCCTGGGATCATTTTGGGCGTGCTAATGGGGTTGAATCGTACCTTGCGCCTGATGCTCGATTCGACACTTTCGGCCATTTATGTACTGCCCAAAATCGCCATTTTCCCTATTATGATGCTGCTCTTTGGCAATATTACTGGCAATCCGTTTGGAGAAGGACCAATCATTGCTGTGGTCGCGATTTCCTCTTTTTTTCTTGTTACCTTTAATACTATTACAGGTGTACGCGATATTAACCCTGTACTGCTGATGGCAGGCAAAAACTATGGTGCCAACCCAATACAAATGTTTCGTCACGTAATTTTTCCGGCTGCACTTCCCGTCATCTTTGCTGGGATGCGTATTGCGCTAGGTACTTCGTTAATTGTTGTGGTAGCAGTGGAATTTATCCGCGCTAAATCGGGCGTTGGACGTACAACCTTTTATCACTGGGAGATTTTGGCGACAGAGAAAATGTACGCGGGCTTGCTGGTTGTGATGCTCTTAGGCGTTTTATTAACATATGGTTTGCAATGGTTTGAGCGCAGACTAATGCCTTGGGTGGATACCTAACCGAGACCTACGTAAAACTTTGCTTGAGCAGGCGCTCTGACACGACATTGATCTTACGGATTGTATAAGGACTTGCTCAAAATACAAGTAAGATGAGCGCAAAGTCACAAATAAAAGGGGTACGGCACACTGATTTGGTAGTGTGCCGTACCCCTTTTATTATGCAAATCTATTTTTAAGATTCGTTATGTTATGCGTTGATAACTGGCTCGGAGACTCCGGCTGCTGCTTGAAGGGCAGCGGCGCGGCTGGTATCTTCCCAAGGTAGTTCGATGTCATCGCGGCCAAAGTGACCGTAGGTTGCCGTTTGGCGGTAGATTGGACGACGCAGACCTAAGTCGTGAATAATGGCACCTGGGCGTAGATCAAAGTGCTCGTTGATCAACTCGGCTGTCTTTTCATCAGGAATGCGGCCCGTGCCAAATGTCTCGACGTTGATGCTGAGCGGCTTGGCAACACCGATGGCGTACGCGAGCTGAACTTCGCAGCGGTCGGCAATGCCTGCTGCAACCACATTTTTTGCAACCCAGCGAGCGGCATATGCTGCGCTGCGATCTACCTTTGTACAATCCTTTCCGCTAAATGCGCCACCACCATGGCGACCCATGCCACCGTATGTATCTACAATAATTTTGCGGCCGGTTAAGCCAGCATCGCCCATTGGGCCACCCACAACAAAGCGACCGGTTGGGTTGGTGTAGATGAGCATATCATTATAAACAAGCTCTTCGGGAATGACGGGATCGATGACGTGCTCGATGAGCGCTGCACGGATCTCTTCCTGGCTTATTTCTGGCGCGTGCTGCGTGCTGATCAGCACCGTGTGGACGCGCTTTGGTATACCATATTCATACTCGATTGTGACTTGGCTTTTGCTATCTGGGCGTAGCCAAGGCAGCGTACCATCTTTGCGCACGTCGGCCATGCGCTTGACAAGCTTATGCGAGTAGAAAATTGGGGCAGGCATCAAAGTTTCGGTTTCGGTGCAGGCATAGCCAAACATCATCCCCTGGTCGCCCGCGCCAACGGACTCGATATCCGCATCAGACATGGTACCGGCTTTGGATTCTTGCGCTTCATCCACGCCCATGGCAATGTCTGGACTTTGGGCTGCAATGGCAACTTGAATACCACAGGTGTTGCCGTCGAAGCCTTTCTCGCTGGCATCAAAGCCAATGTCGTTGACAACTTCGCGCACTAGCTTGTCAAAGTCGACAAATGCAGTAGTAGTGATTTCGCCCAGCAACAGCACAAAACCGGTTTTGATGGCAGTTTCACACGCAATGCGCGCGTTTGGATCCTGCTCGAAAATAGCGTCCACAACAGCATCGCTGATCTGATCGCACATCTTATCGGGGTGGCCTTCCGATACCGACTCACTTGTAAAGAGCAGGCTCGGAGATGTCGTAAATGTACTCATATTATATAGTCTCCTATTATGAGGATTTTTTGATTTGCGATTTTTAATTGACGATTCTAGCAGCCGTGTAGATTTGTGAAAAGTATAGTTTCCCAGATCTGTACGGCTGCTAGGGTACGTTTCGCAGATTACTGAATCGTAAATCGTCAATCAAAGAATCGTTAATCTCTTAGTGTCCTGTACCTACTGTCCACTCGTTTAAGTATGCTTCTTGCTCGGCAGTCAACGTATCGATACCGATGCCCATTGCTTCGAGCTTGAGGCTGGCAATTTCTTGATCGATGATGTCTGGTACGTTGTGTACATCGGCAGCGAGATTTTTACCCTGCTTCAGCATATATGCAGCGGCCATTGCTTGATTGGCGAAACTCATGTCCATCACGGCGCTCGGGTGGCCTTCGGCGGCGGCAAGGTTTACCAATCGACCTTCACCAACTACGAAGATGCTTTTGCCACCTGACAATGAATACTCATCAAGGAATGGACGAACACGGGTAACCTTCGTTGCCATCTCTTGTAGGCCAGCCATATCAATTTCAATATCGAAGTGACCACTCTGTGCGAGGATAGCACCGTCGCGCATGTCTTTGATATGATCGGACGCAATGACGTGCATGTCGCCGGTTGCGCTACAGAAGATGTGACCAATCTTGGCTGCTTCGGCCATCGGCATAACGCGATAGCCATCCATCACGGCTTCGAGTGCTGCCACTGGATCGATCTCGGTGACGATCACGTTTGCGCCCATGCCTGCTGCGCGCATTGCAATACCCTTACTACACCAGCCATAGCCACCAACAACAAAGTTCTTGCCGGCTAGCAATACGTTTGTGCCGCGGATGATGCCGTCGATTGTACTTTGGCCTGTGCCGTAGCGGTTATCGAAGAAGTGCTTGGTCTTGGCATCGTTGACTGCCATGACTGGGAATTTTAGTTCGCCCTGTGCGGCCATTGCCTTCAAGCGGATAACGCCTGTTGTGGTCTCTTCTGTACCGCCAACCACATTGTCGAGCAGATTCGAGCGGCTGGTGTGCAACATGGCAACCAGATCCATCCCATCGTCCATAGTAATATGTGGTTCGATATCAAGCACGCTGTTCATGTGTGAATGGTACTGTTCGTTGCTTTCACCTTTGATGGCAAAGACGGGCATTTCGTAGTGAGCAACCAGCGCTGCAGCAGTGTCATCTTGCGTGCTCAGCGGGTTAGATGCACAAAGTGCGATCTCGGCTCCACCAGCAATCATGATGCGCATAAGGTTGGCGGTTTCGGTTGTAACGTGCATGGCTGCTGCCACGCGGATCCCTTTAAAGGTCTCTTCTTCTTTGAAACGTTTTTCTAGCAGATCTAGTACTGGCATCTCTTTCGCGGCAAATTCCATACGGAAACGGCCCTGATCTGCCAAGCTAATATCGGCTATATCATACTCTTTTACTTTGGTACTCATTTTGATTTTGATCTCCTAAAAATTAAATATTCCGCAAGGCAAAAACCTTTTGGATTGTATAAACTAAGTATAGTGGATAGTTGCCTACGAAAAGATAATTTACAGCATCCGTTCAACAATGATCTCATCTATGTAGTGACCATCTATCTTTGCATGTCGTTCTGCCCGACCCACAATGCAGAATCCGCGGCTTTGATAGACTGCCAGTGCTGTCTCATTATCTGCTCAAATGTAGGTAAAGATCTTTTCGTACCCTTTTTGTCGCGCTGTAGCAAACAGCTGTGTAAAAAGCTGGCGAGCGATACCCTGTCTTCGAGCATTCTGATCGACAAAGGTGCCGCACACCCCGACATAAGCCATTGCCAACCCAACGTTTGGAAAGGGTGACATGCTTTGGAAGCCGACTATCTGATCCGTGACCACGTTTTCTGCAACCAAAAAGATATCGCGCTCACCCAAGCTTTCAATATACGCTTGTTCTGCCTCAGCCGTGAATGGTTGATCGAAAACCGTATACTTGCCCTCTTCAATAATTGGATTCCACATCTCTACAGTGCCAACCCCATCAGCGGGACGTGCATTGCGTATAGCAATATCCATTTATGCTTTGATCTTCAGCACATCAAGCGCATCGTCTGCGCCAAAGTTTGCGGCATAGCGTGCGATGAATTCCTCTTTGCGGAACGTGTGTGATGACGTGCCCACATGCTCCAATGCAGATGCACCGCAGACGGCGGCGACGCGACCACACTGCGCCCAATCTAGCCCGGCGGCGAGTGCGGCGAAGAAGCCACCGCGGAAGGCATCTCCCGCTCCGGTTGGATCCACCACATCATCAACTTTTGCGGTTGGAATCTCGAGTGGTTCGGCATCTTCTAGATAGATAATGCTGCCCTTTTCGCCGTGGGTGACGATTACATTTTTCACTTTGCTGCGAAGGGCATCGATATCCCAGCCTGTCTTCTTTTCGATGACAGCGATTTCATAGTCGTTGGCAAAGAGATAGGTTGCGCCTGGAATACTCTGCTGCAATTCTTCGCCACCGAGGAAAGCCACTTGCTGGCTGGGATCGTAGGCAAAAGGAATGTTGAGCGTGCGACACTCTTCGGCGTAGTTGATCATGGCTACCGGATCATTTGGGCTGATGATCACAAGATCCTCGCCATCCAGCCCGCGATCTTTTAGGCTGTAGTTGCGCGCTTGGGCCATTGCGCCCGTGTAGAAATTGGCGATCTGGTTCTGCTCTTGATCTGTGCTGACAAAGAAGCTAGCGGTAAAGTCATCTTCAATCTCGATAATGTGATCAACTGCGATGTCGTTCTCGACAAGCCAGCGTTTGTAGTCGCCAAAGTCTTGACCGACTGTGCCAAAGAGGATCGGCTCGCCACCAAGCAGACGCAGCGTGTACGCGATGTTGGCCGCCACACCGCCCCGCTCGCGCTTCATGGAATCTACCAAAAAGCTGAGGCTAAGATTTTCGAGCTTTTCGGGGATGATTTGTTCGCGGAACTTCCCTGAAAAGGTCATAAGATAGTCGTAGGCTATGGAGCCTGTTAGTACGGTTGACAATTTGTAATGTCCCTATGTGTTTGTGAAAATTAATTACGACAGAAAATAAAGACTGACAAGGTGAAACTGCTGACAAGATGATAAAAACTGATAAGGTGAAATAACCAATCTATTTACTTCTGCCTATTCAGGATGAATATCCATAATATTGTACAGTCTTGGTCATGACAAGATGACCAGCAGCATCCAAATGGCGCAGGCTGAGTTTGGACAAAGCCCAGTGGTCGAAGCCTAAGCGGACATGTGCAAGGCCTTCACCCTCTCAGTTTTTCTGCCATTCGATAATGCTTTTTGGCAATTCTTGCTTTGCCATTCGATCCAGCAGTGCGTTCGGATCGCTTTCTGCAATTAAAAGTTCTCGATGTGTTGCCCGCACAAATCCAGCGGCAACCATCGAGTCGACCATTACCAGCAACGGGTTGAAATAACCATTTATATTGAGCAACCCAAGTGGTTTACGCTGGATGCCAAGCTGCGTCCACGTCAACATTTCGAAGAGCTCATCCAGCGTGCCATATCCGCCCGGCATGGTAATAAACCCGTCCGATTCTTCGGCCATAATCTCTTTACGTTCGAGCATGGTGTCGCACAGAACCAGCGTGCCGATTGATTCGCCCGTGATCTCTTTAACGACCAACGATCTCGGGATGACGCTCAGGATGTCGCCCCCGCTTTCTTCAGTTGCCCGCGCCAAGGAACCCATCAACCCAACGCTGCCGCCACCGTAAACTAAACGCAGATTTTGTGCTGCTAACGTCTTGCCCATTATGGCGGCGCTTTCCATATAGATCGGTTCGCTGCCCGGGCTTGCGCCACAGAAGACGCCGATGGATTTAAATTGTGACATGGTCAACCTCGCTCTAAGCGATTCTGTTCCACGCGAGCGTCAGCTTTCTCTTTTGCCTTGCGTAGACTCTCTGTAAATGGCGGATAGCAGATTCCTTCTTCTGTCACGATGCCGGTAATGTAGCGATAGGGCGTCACGTCGAATGCTGGGTTATAGATCGGCACATCCGCTGGCGCAATCTCGCGCAGACCAATTTGACTCACCTCTTCGGCGGGTCGCTCCTCGATGGGAATTTCGTCGCCCGTAGTCAAGTTGAGATCAACGGTGCTGGTTGGTACCACAGCGTAGACGGGAATCCCATTTTCTTTGGCGCAAACGGCTAGATTATAGGTGCCAATCTTGTTGCAGACGTCGCCGTTAGCCGCGGTGCGATCCGATCCAAAGATCACAACGTCAACTTGGCCCGTGCGCATGAGATGGCCTGACGCGCTATCGACAATCAGGTGCATGGAAATCTCGGCGCGCATGAGTTCCCATGCGGTTAAGCGGGCACCCTGCAAGCGAGGCCGCGTCTCATCTACCCAAACGTGGATGTTTTTCCCCTGTTCGTGGCACGCATAAATAACGCCGATTGCGGTGCCAAAATCGACGGTTGCCAACGCGCCAGTGTTGCAGTGATGCAGCAGATTGGCCCCATGTGGGATCACCTCTGCGCCGTGATAGCCCATGCGTCGATTGCTCTCGACATCTTCATCAGCCAATGCTTCGGCTTCGGCTAGCAGCGCGCAACGGATCTCATCAAGCTCGTCCGACTCTAGATTGTCTGACACTATATCGTCCAGCATTATGTTTGTCGCCACATCGAGCAGACGAGCGGTTGCCCAACTCAGGTTGACAGCAGTGGGGCGGGCGGCATCGAGTACGCTTTTGGCTGTACGCAGATCGTGGAGCAATTCATCCCGATTGGTTGCGCTACTGTTGTGTGCCGCAAGCGCCATGGCATAGGCACCGGTTGCGCCAATTGCCGGGGCACCACGCACGTACATTTCGGTGATGCTGTTTGCTATTGCATCCACATCGTCAAATTCGGCAATTACAAATTCGGCAGGAAGCAAACGCTGATCGATTAGCTTAACTTTATTCTCTTCCCAAAAAACTGATCGCATCTGACGGTCCATTTGCTGGCGGTTAAGTTGGCCCAATAAAAAATCCCCCTGGAAAATTCCAGAGGGACGCAAAATCGTAACAAAGTATGTTGGCCTTTTTCTACTTGACCGCAACCTGCTTATTTGCCCTGGAGTTCCAAAAAATATGTCTTTCGTAGGTGCGGTCTAGGTAACCCTTTTCCGCTTGACATATATTTGGCAACCGAAAACCGGGACTCCAGCGGGTTGCAGGTGCGCTTTTCCGCACCATTCATAACAATCGGCAACGATATCACAAATGGATGGTTGCTGTCAAGGATCTAAAATTAAAAAATTATAACAAAGTGCAAACAGGCACCTTATTTTTCTAGAATGGCCTTAATAAAGATGTGAAAGATATTGAGAATCGGCGGCGTCTATTTATGCAGCACGATATAGTGGCAAGCAAAATAGTAGCAAATAAGGATTACGCAGCCGAATGTCACTATACGTTACCGTTGTATCTGTTTTTATGCAGTACCCGCAATGACAGCACACTTTTGTTCATACACAAATGGTCGATTTATTTGGATGAATAGGACTGCTGTCTACTCTCTCACACTATTCTTAAGGAGCAAGTAAAATGTCATCGTTTGATTTCAAACACGGCACCACCAATGCCAAATCGAGTGGCGCGCTGGAGGCCATCGACGTAGCCGATCCATTTGGCTATATGTTTCCAGATTTGGCACGTGATCCCCAAGCGCTCTTGCCAGTTAGTGACGGTACAATTGATGCGCTTACCGCGTTGTCCGAAGCATTGATTGAAAATACGGATTCCCCTGACCGTAATTCGAAGATTCCACCAGTTTACACCTATTGGGGACAGTTTATCGACCATGATATTACAGCCACTAATAGCGAACTGAATGAAGATATTCTGGACGAAACATTTAGTCCACAAGATCCAGACAAAGTTGTGGCCAAGGTTACAAACAGGCGGCGCGCCATTCTTGATTTGGATAGCGTCTACGGTGATGGGCCAAATGGTGAGGCTGCCCACTTTTATGACGGACCTCGTCTAAAGGTTGGCATCACAACTGATACGGGTGTTGGCTCTATGCCGAATCCACACCTTGGCAACAACCGGGACCTGCCGCGTGACGCCAATGGGAAGGCCATTATCGGCGATAGCCGCAATGACGAAAACACGATTATTGCACAGTTCCATACGGCTTTCCTAAAGTTTCATAACTCTGTTGCCAATCGACTCGAATCGACTGGTTCGCAGCCCGAAAATCTTTTTGAGCACGCACGGGAGATTACGCGCTGCACCTATCAATGGCTTGTGGTCAACGACTATCTAAAAACGATTACCTTGCCCGGCACAGTCGACAAAATGCTTTACTGTGGAAAAAAATATTACGATCCACCTGCGGATAATGTGTTTATGCCGTTTGAATTCTCGGTTGCTGCGTTCCGTTTTGGTCACAGCATGGTGCGGACCGACTATGATTTTAACGAGAATTTTGGCTTAGAAGCTGGGCTTATTCCGTCTGCACCATTTGACTTCCTTTTCCAGTTTACTGGCGGCGGCGGATTAGGGGGCAGCCCAACATTGCCCAATAACTGGATTATTGATTGGCAGCGATTTATCGACAAAGGCAGTTCGCACACGGATCGCTTTGCTCGTAAGGTTGATACACGCTTGGCAAAATTCTTGGCCGAGTTGGTCAATGACGAGAAGAAGCTTGAAGAAGAACGAACAGCTATGGGTCTGCCAATCTCTGAGCTCCAGCGTAAGATTGTGGTGCATCTTGCTCGGCGTAATCTGCTGCGCGGCTATCTGATGAGCATCCCCACGGGGCAGATGGTGGCGGATAAGATGGGTGTGCCAAAGCTTCGCCCCGACCAAATCCTGCAAGACAATCCCGCTGGCGTGAATGATGCGCTGCGAGCGGGTGGTTTTGAGACGAAGACGCCACTTTGGTATTACATTCTGAAAGAAGCGGAGATTCAGGCAAATGGGGAGTCTCTTGGCGAAGTAGGCAGCCGCATCGTTGCATCGACCATCATTGGGTTGTTGCAGAAAGATCCGCTGTCGTATCTAAATCTGAAGTGGAATCCATCGCTTGGTGTCGCCATGGAAAATAATGAACCAATTACAACAATCGGTGATTTCCTCAACTTTGCTGGCGTGCTTCATCAGTCACCTTCGCAGGTTCCGGATAAGCCCGAACCGGTTTATGCTTAATTACTGGTTGTTCAACCAGATCTTATGTAGTTGATAGAGTGCAACGCACTGTTCAGAGAATTGTTCAAACCAGAATCCACTGGCGAACAGTGCGTCGCACTCTAAATAGAGGTTCGACCATAATTAATGATAGTTTTATAGATAATCACCAAACCCAACAAGCTTGCAAGTCGGCTGCATCGAAAAGTATAATTGTTGGATGCAGACAACCGATGACCCCAAATTTGTAAAAGGGCTTCAGCTATGCCAACACTTCTATACCGAGTGTGTGCAACCCCTTTTAGCCGCCCACTTCCCTAACGTACCCTACTCTGCCGCGCGCATCGGTCATGGATCCGACGTGCTCGGTTTTGATACACCCCAATCGATGGATCATGATTGGGGCCCAAAGTTGAATCTCTTTCTGCGCGACGAAGATCTGGCAACGTTGCAGTCAGAAATTGATTGGTGCCTGCGCGAAAATTTGCCCTACACAATTCGTGGCTTTACCACAAACTTTGGGCATCACGACGATGGCACAGCCAACTGGGCGTACATCGAGGAAGGACCGATTAATCACGGCGTTTCGTTTCATTCGGTCAAGGGCTACTGTGGCGAACAGCTCAATCTTGATCCGGCCCAAGCGCTGCGCCCCGTTGATTGGCTGACGCTCCCCTCGCAGATTTTGCGCACAATGACGGCTGGTCGCGTTTACCATGATGGGCTGGGCCAGTTGGAACCATTGCGCGTCAAGCTGGCCTACTATCCATACAATGTTTGGCTCTACCTGCTGGCCTGTCAGTGGCGACGGATCTCGCAAGAGGAGCATTTTATGGGCCGCTGTGGTCAGATGGGCGATGAGCTCGGCTCGCGCATGGTGGCGCAGCGGCTGGTAATGGATCTGATGAACCTCTGCTTTTTGATGGCGCGCGAATATGCCCCCTACATTAAATGGTTTGGCACGGCATTTGCCCAACTTCCGTGCGCCCCTAAATTAACGCCTCTGTTCGACCAGATTCTTAACGCCAGGAGATGGACAGAACGTGAACCACCCATAATGGAAGCCTACTCCACCGTTGCACAAATCCATAATGAACTTATCCTAACCGAACCACTCTCAACCGAAACTGTTTCCTTCTATGGACGTCCGTTCCAAGTAATTTTTGGCGACCGTTTTGCGGACGCGCTCTATGCCAAAATTATAGATAAAGCAGTGCTGGCGCTGCCCAAAAATATCGGCAGCATAGATCAATTTGTTGATTCGACCGACTTACTTTCATATCCATCGCAACGGGTTCGGTTGCGCGGCATGTATGGGTAATGGGTGGAAGACCCCGGACTTTTATGCAGATTGACACGGTTGATCGCCCCGATTACAATAACCCAAATACAAAAATGATTTTTTACAGTGGACTCAATCATAGACAATATCCCAAAAACAGAATGAGGAGCAGAGGATGAAACTGATTACCTATTGCTACAAAGATGGCGCGCCGCAGCTTGGTGCAATCAAAGACGAGCATATAGTCAACTTGGCGGCAAATTCTGGCGGCAAAATTCCAAACGACATGCGTACCTTTTTAGCCATGGGCGACGCGGGCATGGATCTTGCTCGCTCGACCGTTGATGATGCAATGGGGAGCGTGGCGCTCGACCAAGTGAAGCTGCTGGCCCCGATTACAAACCCAACAAAAGTCTTGGCAATCGGTCTCAATTACATGGATCACGTGCGCGAAACCGGGATAGACGTGCCCAAACTGGCAACCATGTTTTGCAAATTTCCGTCATCCATTATCGGTCCGGGCGATGCGATTATGTGGCGCGAAGATGTGACTGCTCAAGTTGACTATGAGGCCGAGCTAGCCTTTGTAATTGGCAAAACCGCGCGCTACGTTCCGGAAGCGGATGCCTTTGACTATATTGCTGGCTATATGAATTGCCACGACGTCAGCGCGCGTGACCTGCAAATGGCCCCCGGCGATCAGTGGATCCGCGGCAAGTCTCTGGACACCTTCTGCCCGCTTGGCCCATTCCTCGCCACAAAAGATGAAATCGCGGATCCGCACAACCTTTCGATCACGTGTACGCTCAATGGCGAAACCATGCAGAATTCCAACACAAAAGAGCTTATCTTTAAGATCCCGTACCTGATTGAATATCTGAGCAAAGCTTTTACGCTGCTGCCGGGCGACGTGGTCATCACGGGGACACCCGATGGCGTGGGCGCATTCCGAAAACCACCAATCTGGCTCAAAGATGGGGACTCGGTGACGGTCGAAGTCGAGGGGCTGGGGCAATTGACAAACCCATGTGTGATTGAAAAATAATCATGGCAAAACAAACATTTCTGATTACAGGGTCAATGGGCTGTATTGGTGCTTGGGTGCTGCGTAACTTGGTCACCGAGATGAATTCTGGTGGCGATGTGAAGATCGTCGCCACCGATCTCGATATGGATCCGGTGCGGCCTACTCTGCTGCTTTCCGACGATGAGCTGGCTCAAATTCAGTGGGAAAAGCTGGACGTCACGGATCTAAGGGCTGTTCGGGGGCTTGTGGATAAATATGGTGTTACCCATCTGATTCATCTCGCCGGATTGCAGGTACCTTTCTGCCGCGCCAATCCATCGTTGGGAGCACATGTAAATGTGGTAGGCACAGTCAATCTCTTTGAAGCCGCACGTCACGCTGGCATCAAAAGTGTTTCCTATGCGAGTTCGTTGGCCGTGCTCGGATCGACTGACAAATATCCGGAACAGCCCGTTGTGGACAATGTGCCGCTACTGCCCGAAACGCTCTATGGTGTCTATAAAGTGGCAAACGAAGGGACTGCCAAACTTTACTGGCAGGACTGGGGGGTGGGCAGCGTTGGGCTGCGCCCCTATATTGTCTACGGCGTGGGGCGCGATCAGGGCATGACGTCGGACATTGCAAAAGCGATTCTGGCTGCAACCGTGGGCAAGCCCTTCCACATTCGCTTTGATGGGCAGGTCGCACTGCAACACGCCAATGATGTAGCACAGATGTTTATTGCCTGCGCACGTGCGGGTCATCAAGGCGCGGCTGCGTGCAACCTGCGCAATGATGTGGTAGCGGTGTCGACCTTTGTCAAGATGCTAAGCGATAGTCAGCCAAATGCTGCAATCACAATTGAGGAAAACAACCCGCTGCCTTTTCCCGCCAATTTAGACGATAGCGGGTTGCGATCCGTGCTGGGCGAGCTTCCGCATACGCCGTTACCGGATGCAATTGTTCAGGATATGCGCCAGTTTGAGGCTCTGCTGGCGAAGGGCCAAATCAATTTGGCGCAGTTGGGCAGTTAAGCGAAATTAAAAAATAGGGCACAAATTGTAGGGGCACGCTATAGCGTGCCCCTACAATTTGTCACCCATAATTTGGAGCAATTAGCAACATAAGGAAACAATGAAAGCTGGCGACAAAATTATTCTGCGTGCCTACAAATCCGACGGCACCTGCTACCGTTGGCATGACTCATATGTAGAGAAAATTCAAGAAAATTGCGTCATCATTGTTGGCGGGCCGGGTCGCCGAATCCATCAACCCGATGGTGGCTTCGTTGCAGAGTATACGATCCGCTCTTACCTATGGCTAGACAAACCGATCTCGCTGCTGGAGTTGTTTGACGAAGCGGGCGAATTGCTCGAACTGTATGCCAATATCAACAGCCCCGTTGTGGTCGCTGAAAACGAAGTTTCGTACACCGACTATGAGCTTGATGTCGTACTAAAGCCAGGTCACTCGGCAGTCATTGTGGATGAAGATGAGTTTGATGATGCAATCGTTAAATTTGGCTACTCTAAAGCGTTTCAGCAACAATGTTATCAAGTAGCACTGGATGCGGTCGATCTGGTAGAGGGTTGGTCCGCAGGCATGATGCCAAAGATAGATGTGTATCAGTAGGCCCGAACTAAAAAAATTAAATAAAAAAGTAAGCGAAATCAGATGGAGAAAATTGAAATGAACTTTGCTGAATTTAAACACTCAATGATCAACGCCCAGCCACCGGCTGATCTCAGCACCGCACTCAATGCATTGTGGTATGCGGGTAAAAATGATTGGGACAAGGCGCATGACTATTGTCAGCAAGAGGAAGGCCAGCACGAGAGTGACTGGGTTCATGCGTACTTGCATCGCGAAGAGGGCGACCTACCCAACGCTGGCTATTGGTATCGACGCGCTGAGCGGGAGATGCCCGAGAATTCGTTAAAAGAGGAGTGGGCAGAGATTGTTACTGAGTTACTTAATCAACAGTAATCCTCACCTGAATTTGTTAACAATTGAATAGCGGTAGTGTTGGTTGAGTGCGGTTGTGTCAAATATTCTGTGTACATGACTCTGTATAATTAAGCAATATAACGCCATTTACAAACAATTTGTGAACAGTCTCTTTCTACGTATAAAAAATCGCTAGCTCGCTCACCGTGATCCCTTCTTTTTCGAGTAGCTTACGCATCTTTGCCTTGGCGCGATAGGCATTAATATAGAGCGCATTAGGCGTAATGCCCAACTCTTCTGCCACGTCTGCAACCCGCTCCCCGTTGGCAAAACAGCGCAATAAAATCGCACGTTGCTGCGTCGATAGCTGATCCAGTAGTCGATTTAGCGTCTCGCCAATTTCTTCGATTTCAACTGTAGTTTGTGGGGCCATCGTTTCTTCATCTACTACCCACGCAATCTGTAATCCATCGTTTGGCATATACTGCTTCTGCCAGTAAGATTTGCGTAACTCACTGGCAATCAGGTTGGAGAGCACTTGCGCTGCCCACGATGTAAAGCGCCCCAAACCACTATATTTGTCCAGTAGCGCATACTTATCTTTGACCAATTTAAGCATAAAACTTTGGACAAAATCCTTTGTAAGCTCAACAATCTCTTCAACCTTATAGCTATTTAAGCGTTGAATATCATTGATGCGTTTTTGTATATAGTTGTACCCAACAACATACAAATAATTGGATAGCTCCTCATGTGCCTTCTGCTGAACCATTGGTGCTGTGCTGTTTGACAAATCGTTGACCCACATCTCGTTCGAACGCTGTGACTGGTGCGACTTCCTCTCTACTTGTTTTTTACTCACCCCCTCTTTCAAAATCAATCGTTCAACTTTTTGTTGTTTGACTACTTTCTTCTGTTCAATCACCTCTTGTATAGGCATTGTGGACAGAGTATTTGACCGTGCCGAAATGATAGGCGGGTGAGCAACCGCTGATGTTAATACGGGAATCAACTTGTTTTTAGTTGCTCCACTAGTTGAGCCGGTAACTGCTCCAACGGTAAATGCATGTAGATAATCGGTCTGAATCTGCATGGTTATAATGTAGGGAGCGTTTGTCACTACTTGGTTGGGCTGTGGGTGTAAGTTGTTCATGATATTTGTTTCCTTATGAACTATACTCCTTGGTGATTTAGGTACTTTTACTATAGTTCGTACCCTAATGTGCAACTATTGTCTACTGCACTTTGCCACTGTGCGCTAGATCACAGTCGCGTAGTGTGTGATCTTAGGTCCTCGGGCGTTCTCGCTATTTACTTCTCGCTATTTACAAAGTCGTCGTTGTTGTATAAAGTCGTCGTTGTTGTATAGAATGGCAGCACTTCACACAAGGAGAATCTTTTCACCAACCCAAAGGAAAATTATGGCACACAAAAAGAAGAAGAAAAAAGTTAAAAATAACAAACAGCGAGCGCAGCGCCAGCAGAAAAAGCAACAGCGACGAGCAAAACGCACTGGCGAATATACACCTGCAAATGCAGCGAGAGAAAGTGGCAATAGCAATGAGATCGTCGAAGACGCTCTAGCTCTTTTCCCCCATAAGGGTACGGGTAATCCCAATCCAGAAGCCGTGCTGGAATATCTATTTTTTCAAGCAGCGGATACCGCTCATTTGATCAGCGAGCGTGAATTTGACGATGTTGGCTTTGACCCGCTGCGAACGCCTGAGTTATTCGCCGAAGCCAGCGAGAAGCTAGGCCTTGGCGATATGGAGTCTAAAAGCGAGGAAGAACAGTCTGACACATTCATTTCTATTCTTGATGAAATAATGGATGATCTGCTAGCTGACGGCACGGACGAAGAGATTCTTAATGCCGCTGATTCGCTTCGCATTCGCCTGAAAAAGTCAAAGCGCCGCCGCGAAGATGTGACGCGCCTAGCCGCATTACACATGTTGCTTACTTCCGAAAACGACGATAAACCGGATTCTGCATGGTCAGTAATTGGGCTAGTGCAGGCAATGGTTCAACGCTCAATTGGAGTCGGCATCGAAATTATGGATGTTATGAGCGAGCTTCCTGGCGATCCCGAAATGTTTAAGCGGCTAATGGACGATTCTGACTCTCTGTTCAATGACGAGGGTCCGTTCCAGAAAATTGTCAGTCGAATTGAGAAATCTCCACTTCTAGAGCGTTTTATGACTAACAAACAAGATGATATTTGGGAAGAAGGGTTAGATGCGTTATATGCAGGGCAACTAGTGTTGAATATATATGAAGAAGACGAACTGAATAGGGCGGAGAGAATCTTCCGTAGCGCTCAGTTCGATGTCTTTAAGCAGATGGGCTTTGAGCCAAAACTGGATGTTGATTCTGAACTGGATGATGAAACAGAGCGCAAGTTTGACCTTTTCTTGGATGGGATTGATACTGACAAGGCACTGAAGAAAGCTGCTCAAACCTTCATACCGCAATTTATTGTCTTAGCCCAAAATACCTTTCGCACAGAGGATCGTAGCGCGAAACTTCTATCGCAACTTGAGCGCCTAACTACAGAGCATATTTCTGCCAAATCAGGCTGGGGCACATTTTTGCTGCAGGCCAAAGATCTCCTTGATGATGAACCGGATGAATTTTTTGACTCTGGCTTTGCTTTGCGGGCGATAATGGGTGAACTTAAACCAATGGTTACCAAAGATAGCGCAGATGATGATTTGGCTGACTAGCAGGCTGTTGGGGGAAAATTTTTCTGTACTCAGATTTCTCAGATTGACTCAGATTCAGTCACAGGATGGCCGAGAAATGGGACGATCATGATCCCAATTTTAAAAATCTGAGTGTACCTGTGTTTATCTGGCATGGTTCATTTGATTGAAGAATATATGTACAAATCACACCTGAGAATGAGTCAGATGTTGACGCAGCAGACGCTACGAACGCAGCCGCTTCGTGAGCAGTTCCCACGCGTTTTTGAGCGCACCCGACTCGGCTTTTTTAACTGAAACTTGCGCGTAGCGTGTGCGCACAAATGCCTTGGTCAACGTGTGGATCGCCCGATCCGCACCATCTGCAAATGCATCAGATACCTCTTGAGAATTTAGCTCTACGACAGGGCTAGATTCTTCTTTTTCTAAAGCGTTGCGTTCTATCTTATCGCCTTCGACTCTATTATTTTTGATCTCCTCGCGCGTAAGCAATTGACTTTGTATTGATTTCTCCTCCAGCGTTTGCACCAATCGCGGCGCGTATTGTAACGGTGTCTCGCCCGAATGACGCCCTATCCCTGCTTTCTCTGCCTGGTCGAGCATGTTTAGGTAGAAGTAACGCACCTGCTGATCGGGCGCTAAATCCTGCCAGCGGGTGCGCCCCGTTAAGCGACTCAATAATGAGCGCCCCGACTTTTCGGCCTTGCCCTCACTACCCGCATCTTCTTGGCGGTTTTGTTGCCATGTCTGATACGACTCAAGTAACTCGCGCCACCGTATCCGCAGCATGGACCAAAATTGGCGCAACCAATTGAGATTACTGCCCCGTCCACTAAAGTAGATGTAGACCGCATACCCCAGCAACAAGGCCATTAACAGCCAGAAGATCGAGCCCCCTAGCCATGGCGGAAACCCTGCATCTTCTGGCCGCATCTCCATCTGTGGTGGCACAATGGGCGCGGTGTTTTCTACAGCTTGCGGTATCTCTTCTTGTGGCTCACCGCCGAAAAGCGCCACAATTAAAAGAAAAATTGCGAGAAAAACCTGCATGATGAATGTGGCAGCCAGAAACACATACTGGATGATGGATGAAATGATGATCGACAGGTAGAAGGTGTCGCCAAAGGGCAGAAGCGTTGCGAGGATGCCCACACTCAAAATAAGTAATGTGGTATAGATGGGCCAGTTGCGCAGAATGGTGGCGCTGCTTGGAATTCTCTCTAGCGTCCAGCGGGCGCGCAACACCGCTAGTTGGCCTTGGCTAAGTAAAATGAGACCCGTCAGCATGTAGATGACGACCGCGCTGATGACGGCTGGATCGATATTTTGGCGACCTAGCGCGAAGAAGCCATTTTCGGCTGGGGCAAGCTGTGTCCCCGCTGCCATAATTACCATAAAGAGCGCGCCAAGGAGCCACTTATTTGTGAATGAGCGCAGCACGCCTCGTCTGTCGGTATAATTTGGCGGTGTCGGATCATCGCTGCTGCGACCCGTGCGCTGGCGTGCCGCGTAAAGTTCATCGGCCTGTAGACCCATTTTGAGGAAATCGCTCGTCATTGCCGACGCCATCATCCAACCGAGGGCCACAATAATTGTGATCACGACAAAGGGTGCGTCGAATAATGAATCGATGGGGCGAGTGAGGATTTGGTTAAACGTCGGCCAGTTGCCAACCGTTGCCCACGATGTGAGCCGGACTAGCAGCAACAGCAGCAGGATTTCAGCAGAGCGGATCCCCGTTCCGCGGCGCATCCGCTGCCCCGGCTGTGCCAATAGTGTAGTCGATGCGCAGCCGATCAGCGCGCCAGCAATCCCAAGAAAGATCATCACGCTGGTGAACGGTACCGGAATGCCAGAAACCGCGTAGCGCATAAAGGCGAGAACCGCGACGATTATGCACGCGATCATAATAGCGATGAGTGCGGGGCGCAAAATCGAGTTGGCCCACGGCCGATCGTAGTGGATTTGCTGATCTGGAGCAGCAGTTTCTGCGCTTTCGTTTGTTGGGTCAGTTGATAAATTTTGCATGTTTTGGCGAAGTTAGCGCAAGATTCTTACCGGAGTAAACACAAAATGGCAAATACCATATCATCAACCCCTATCTTCTGGTTGTCTGCAAGTGTAAAGCGAGCATCCGAAGAGACACCCAATTGAAGGAAGTTGTATGGTCATAACTCGTGTGCGACGCTCTGGTTTGCAATTTTAGGGATGCTAACTCTTGCGGAGACCACTGCGACGCACACTTTCTAGCAGAACCGATGGAACTAGCGTGCGCGCAGATGAGACTTGCGTGCGTCGCATTGACCAAGGAGTGAGCCGAATGCCCAAGATTGTTTGGTCAATGCGGCGCAGGTCAAAGCGGCGCACGCGGGTTGTACCCAGCTGCATATACCTTCAAATGCTTGACGTTGCACCTACCATTATTCAACCGTATCGAGCGCAGCGTGCAGATCCTTCTCCCAGATTGTGCGGTAGACGTGGATGCCAAGCTGCTTACTTTGGGCCTTGCGCTGGAGAAAATTTTCGTCTGGCGCAACGAGTAGAGCTGTAACGTTAGAGCCGCGGCGGTAGGCGTTGTGCAGCGCCCACATGGCGCGCTCATCCAAATCGGGCGCGACAACCACCAGTGTGGAGCCCCACTCCATAGAAGATAGCTGCGAGGGCAGCCAATCTGCTAGCGACTGCGAAAAATCATCCATCTGTACACGTGCCAGCGTGCTCAATAGATTCATCAAATGCCCGCGACCGGTGCGCGCCGCGAGCGGTGCCGAGCGCACTTCTTGCTGCGAATCCAAGCCATTGGTGATCAACCCAACCTGCTGCCGCTGCGTGGTAATCAGATGGCTGGCAACTGACGCTGCAATCACAATGGCCCATTCGCTGCTGCCCACCGCACTCGAGATCGGATAGGCGCTTTGATTGAGATCGAGCAGAATCGTCACGTTGCGCGAGATCGCCGGATCCAGTTTCTTGACCTGCAACACATCTTCGCGTGCGCTCGCCTTCCAGTGGATCGTTCGCAGCGAATCGCCCGCCGCGTACTCGCGCACCCCTGAAATTCTAGCCGGGTCGGCGAAGAGGCGTTGTCGGCTGCGCTGCGTGCCAAACGGTGAACGGCTGGGCAACCCTAATGTTTCGAGCGCCACGATTTGCGGATAAATAATCACATCCGTCGTGCCGTTTTCTGCCCAGTTGGTGCTAGCAAACCCAAAGAGATCGCCCGTGTCCAAACTGAGTGGACCAACCAAATAGTATCCCCGTTTGGACGCTCGCAGCGTGTACTCATATTGCGCAACGCTATGGCTGCCAACGCTCATCACCGTATGATAATTTTGTATATCTTTTAGCTGAAAGGGAACGCGATCCTGCACGTGAAGCCACGGAATGGGCACACGGCTCTCGTTTGTAAACGTCACGCTGGCATCGATCTGCTCGCCCGGAAACGCGTGCTGCGTAAGCGAACGGCTGACGCGCAAATGGCTGAACGCACGCCGGATCCACCAATGGCTAAAGAGCCACACGCCGCCAATGACGTAAACCAGATAATAGACCCAATCCATGCGCAACAGCGTTGCCACAAGAAAGAGGATAATGAGAGAAAAGAAGATGCTGTGCATGTTGATGCGTTAGTCGACTATGTAATATTCGGTGAGTCGGTAGGTCGGCGAGATAAGCAAGTCAATCGCTCAGCCTGCGCTATTCGCCATAAACTGACTCTAACCTACTGATCTATTACGCCACCTAAGTCAAGTGGCGTATTCTCGATAATAGAAGAAATAATATCGTTTGTGTTGATATTGCGCAGCGCGCTTTCGGGCTTGACAATGCAGCGATGCGGCAGCGCAAGTGGCGCAATCGCTTGCACATCGTCTGGCAGCACATAATCTCGACCAGAGATGGCCGCGCGCGCCTGCGCCCCGCGGTAGAGCGTGAGGGATCCACGCGGGCTGGCACCAAGCGCCAAATCAGGGTGAAGGCGCGTGGCTTGGATTAACGCCACAATGTAATCGCGCAGCGTATCATCGACGCGCACCTGCCACACCTGCTCTGAAAGCGGCGGTACCTGCATCTCATCCGTCACCGCTGCAAGCATGTCAATTGGATGCGCTTGCCCCAAGTTCAACAGCATCTCACTCTCTTGATCCGGCGCAAGGTAGCCAAGTTGCAGCTTGAAGAAAAAGCGATCAAGTTGCGCCTCGGGCAGCGGGAAAGTCCCTTCGTATTCAACTGGATTTTGCGTTGCCAAAACTAGAAATGGTCTCGGCAGCGGTCTAGTAATACCGTCCGCTGTAACCTGCCGTTCGCCCATGCACTCGAGCAGTGCGGCTTGCGTGCGCGGGGTGGCGCGGTTTATCTCGTCTGCGAGCAGTACGTGCGTAAATGCTGGACCGGGCATAAATTGGAACTCTCGCGTCTCTTGGTTAAAGACGCTGACGCCGGTCACATCGCTTGGCAGCAGATCGGGTGTGCATTGCAGGCGGCGATACTCTGCCCCCAAGCTAATCGAAAGCGCGCGAGCCAGCATGGTTTTGCCCACGCCCGGAACATCTTCCAACAGTACGTGTCCTTCGCATAGCAGCGCAATGATTAAATTTTCGATGACATCACGTTTACCAACGATAACTTTTTCGACATTTTCAATGAGTTGGTTTGTGAATTGTTGAATTTCTTGCATATGGGTTTGGGCTTATTCTCAATGGGGCGTTTTAGCGAGCTTATGGCGATGAGATCGTTAAAACCTGGTCATTTCTTTAATCCGCTGTCTAACTACCGTACACTTTGGTGAAGAAGAATATTCTCGCGAATTTGACATGCTGAGCATCTATATCATGCCCTTACAAACTCATCACTAATTATTGAACAGTCCACTAAATCCAATAGAAGTAGATTGTTTTTATTGTATCTTAAAAGAAATCAGTATCCTAACAGGTTAAATGTAGCAGATAAATCTATTTGTTTTGGCGTTCTCGATAAAATTGTGATACTTTTATTCTCCGATAGTGCAATCTACCAAAGCAATACGACATCTTGCCCCCTTAGCTCAGGGGATAGAGCAGTGGTTTCCTAAACCATGTGCCCAGGTTCGAATCCTGGAGGGGGCACTTTCATCATTCTGTCGCATAATAAGTCGTGCAGCTATCGACCAGAACCTGAGCCACTGGCGTCAGCGAATCGATCTCCACAAACTCGTTGCACTCGTGTGCGCCCCCGCCCCGTGGACCAAATGTAATCGTTGGAATATTGGCGTTGCCAACGTAAATATTGCCATCGGTGATGCAGCGCGTAAACTTATAGTCGGGTGGCCTGCCGACCTGTTGTTGATAGGCCGCGCTAAATGACTGGGCCAAGCGCGAGTTGGTCTCGATGACGTAGGGTTCGTAGAATGGTGGCGCTGTTTCGATCTCAACGTCGCACGCCAGATCGAGCGAGTCGATCAGCTGGTGCATGTCGGCCAGTGCGCTGTCGCGGTTTTCGCCCGGCACGGTAAGCCGCGTGATAATCACTTCGCAGCGTTCGGGTACAACGACCGCATATTCCTGATAGCCACCCTCTATTTTGAGAGTCGAATAGTTTCCGCAGCCAAATCGTGGATGTTCGTAAAGGTTGAGCTGATTCAGTGCGGCAACGATTTTGCCCGCATCTTCGATTGCGTTGCGGCCCCGTTCAGGGAAAAATGCGTGCGCCATCTTGCCCGTGACGGTTAATTTGTAGAGTACTTTGCCCGTTAGCCCCAACGGAACGGGCATCTCCTTGGTTCCCCAAAATGGTTCGGTAAGCAATATTCCATCGGCCTTACCCAGTGGACTCTTCAAGAGAGCCTCTGCGCCCGTGCCGTACCCCTCTTCATCCACCGTTGCTGCAAAGGCTATCTTCCCCAGCTTGCCCTTCAATGCATAATCTTCCACCAGCGCCTTAAATGCGGCAAAGCAGCAAACTACCCCAGACTTCATATCAAATGAGCCGAGCCCATAGAGCTTTCCATCTTTTTCAACTGGATTAAACGGATCCGTTTCCCAGTCGGCCGCGATATCGACTGTGTCCAAGTGACCCGTCAGCAGCAACATTTCGTCCGATGGCCCAAGATCCGCAACGGCGTAGACATTGGGTCGGCCAGGCGCAACCACATCCCATTCTGGTTCGATGCCCAACTTGCGGATCTCATCGGCAAAGAAGGCAGCAAGATCTTCTTCTACGGGCGTGATTGAGTTGATCTGAATCGATTTCTTGAGGGTATCGAGTAAATAGGTTGAGTCGATTGGCATGAGTGCAGTTCCTGTGTTGTGGGTTTGGGGAATTGGTAGGATAAGGGTACCAATCTTTGAACCCCATGCGCAAATCACGATCTAACATTTAGCGATGATTCGGTTATACTACTCGAATGCCATTTTTTAGTTAGGCTATTGTAGAAAGATAACTGTGCGCGAACGGATTGTTGTTCCGTCCAATCAGCACGCCTTCGTGCGGTTTCGTAGCCAATAACAGGGAAACGAAGCCGCACGTGGGCTATGCATAATTATTCTCTAAAATGGTCTTATCCGTTTTATTTAATATCAATAAGGTATTCTACTGTATGACCTCCTCTGCTATTGTAACTGAAATAAAGCCTCTGCGCAGCAAATTTGTTGAAAAATCGCCGGTCTTTTATGGCTGGATTATTCTTGCCGTGGGCATTATCGGTGGGATCATGTCTAGCCCCGGCCAGACGTATTCCTTTTCTATCTTCATTGACAAGTTTATCGAAGATCTGAGCATCAGCCGTACGCAAGTAAGCCTGCTCTATTCAATTGGTACTTTTACGGGGAGCTTGGCGCTGCCGTACATCGGCGCGCAGATCGACAAACGTGGGCCGCGGATCATGGTGGTAATTATTGCGGTTGCCTTTGGGGCGGCATGTATCTATATGGGCTTTGTGCGTAATACGGTGACGCTGCTCATCGGCTTTATATTTATGCGCATGTTGGGCCAAAACAGCATTAGTATGGTGAGCCAATATGTGATCAACCAATGGTGGGTGCGGCGGCGTGGCTTTGTGTTGGGCATTGCAACGCTCTTTTCGTCAACGCTTGGTCAGGGGCTCTTCCCGCTGCTGATCAATTGGCTGATCCCGCGTTACGGCTGGCGTGGATCGTACTTTATTTTGGGCGTAATGGTGATGCTTGTGATGATACCACTTGGTCGTCTCTTTTTTCGCTGGAGCCCCGAACGGTATGGTCTATTGCCTGATGGTGTTGGCCGCGCGGCCAAGATTAAGAATAAGATCAAGAGCACAGAAAAAGGTACGCCAACCCCCATTGACGATCTGCCTTTGTTAGAAGAGAATTGGACGCGGGGCGAAGCGTTGCGTACGGGCGCATTTTGGGTGATTTTGCTCAGTATTAGCACATTCAGCATGTTGGGCACTGGGTTAACTTTTCATATGGTAAGCATCTTTGCGGATAATGGTCTTTCGTCCGGTATGGCTGCCGCGGTCTTTTTGCCGATGTCTTTGACGATTTCTGTTTTGGGCATTCCCGGGGGCTGGCTAATTGATAGGGTAAATGTGAAGTATATGCTCTCGGTTGGGCTTGTGTTGCAAGCGATTACCATTCTGTTTGCGGCGTCGCTTTCTAGCCCACAGTTGGCGCTTCTTTTTAGCGTGATCTTTGGGATGACGAATGCGTTTGCGCGCGTGGTGTCGAATGTGGTGTGGGCAAACTATTTTGGGCGGGCAAATTTGGGCGCGATTACGGGCGTGGCCGGTACGTTTGGATCGGCTGCTTCGGGATTGGGGCCGCTGATCTACGGTTTTGGACGAGATTTGGCTGGCACATATTGGCCCGCATTGTGGATCTCGGCCATGTTGCCAGCGGTGATGGCGATTTTGGTTTTGTTTATGCGACAACCGCAGAAGCGAGTAGCTTGATTTATTTCCCAATAAGAAAAGAGCCGTCCGAAGACGGCTCTTTTCACCCAATCACCCAAAAGGAGAAAACTAAAAACACCCAAAAAAGGAGAAACAACAAGAGAACATCATTCACATAATTGGAGAAAAAATGTGAATCGTAGGAGAGGAAAACATGCTCTCTCACTTACTTAATCGCAAGTAATTTGTGTTTCCTTCGCGCAAAATAAAAATTGGTTTAAATTGTGATTAGACCTATGTCTCGTTTTGCCCAACTTCTTTACCTGACTGTAATACATCATCACCAAAGCGTTCGCGCAACGCTTTGACTGCAAGCTCTAAGCGCTTTTCCTTCTCGCTCTTGGCGGCCTCGGCTTCGATCTCTTCGGCAACTTCCCACAAGCTCATCTGACGCGCGCCGTCGTCTGCCAGATTGGTGCTAAAACCACTAACGCCCACACCCATTAAGCGGACGGGGCGACCGACTGGCCAGATTCTGTCGAAGAGCAGCACCGATGCGTCGAAGATGCGCTTAACTTCGTTGGTTGGGTCACTGAGGGTTAGCTGGCGCGTGGGCGTTTCGAAACCGGGCCAGCGGATCTTGAGGCGTACGGTGGTGCCAGCTAACTCTTGACGTTTGAGGCTGCGGCTTACCCCTTCGGAGAGTGTTTGGAGCGTTGCAACCAATCTCTCCCGTTGATGCACATCTTGGCTAAATGTTGTCTCTTTGCTCACCGATTTAGATTCCCGCTCGGTGACAATAGGGCGGGGGTCTATCCCTTTCGCATGACGAGAGATCGCTGCCCCCATTTTCCCAAAGCGCTGTGCGAGAAGGGCTTCGGGCTGTGCGGCGATGTCGCCAATCGTTTGGATGCCCATGTTGTGGAGGCGCTCTGCCGTTTTTGGTCCGACGCCCCATAGCTCGTCGCAGGGCAACGGCGCGAGGAATTCTGCTTCGCAGCCCGGCGGCACGATTTGGATGGCGTTGGGGGGTGCGGCCCCATTTGTAGTTAGTTTGCCCGCGGCTTTGCCTACGTTGTTGGCAATTTTGGCGACAAGTTTGTTGCTTGCGCCACCCAATGAACAGGGGAGCCCTAACTCGTTGCGGATTGTGGCCTGTAGCTGGCGCGCGATCTGCTCTGATGATGCGGCCAACTCGCTGACATCTAGAAAGGCTTCGTCAATTGATAGCTGTTCGACATGCGGGGTTAGTTCGCGTAGTTTTGCCATGACTTTGCGCGAGACTGCGCTGTATGCGCCGTGCGTTGCGGGAACGATGATGAGATGGGGGCAGCGATTTACTGCTTGCGACATGGGCAACGCAGAGTGGACGCGAAATTGTCGTGCTGGATAGGAGCACGACGCCACGACGCCGCGTTGATCCGGTCGTCCGCCTACGGCAAAGGCTTTGCCGCGTAGGGAGGGATCACGTTGTTCTTCGACGGCGCAGAAGAATGCGTCTAGGTCAAGATGGAGGACTTTTCGGATCATTTTGAGGTTTGGAAATTGGTACTCAGATAAACGCAGATTGACTCAGGTTTAACTACAGAAAACTCTTTTTGTCGCCAATTTGACCTTTTCTAGTGGACTCATCCCTCAGTACAAAATAATGATGGCAAACGCGGGTTAGTTAGGGATAAACTTCCATGAATAGTTGGTGGGCCATAGGCCGCGTACGCTGCCATCGTATGCCTGTATATACAAGTGTGGATATTGGTCTGTTTTCTCGGCCTGCATTGTGGTGGCAAATTCTTTTCCTTCGGCGACTGCCCAGCCAAGTTGTGCCTGAATTTCTGGGTCCTCGCGCCAGATCTTACCGATACTGCGCGTTGGCTGGTATAGACCAGGGGGCGGTATCAGTTGCGGATCGAGTAACGGCTGCGCGTCCGTCCACTCATCGGTAAACGTTTGAAGTTCGAAGTTGTCATAGAAGATGTAGATTGTGCGATTGTTGGCCGATGGGGAGTCCGCCCAGTAGAATTCTTCGATCCACATCATAACGCCATTTTCGAACCGCTGCTCGATTGCGTTGCTGGTGCGTGGTAAATTTGGACATTGCGCCGGCACTGGGACAAAGAACCATGTTGACTGGCATTGTACGTTGATCGCGAGTGTGGCTGCGACTGCTGCACTTTCTGCCCCCGTCTGCCACACATATAAGGTGAGCGTTTGCTGGCTATGAGCGTTTGCCGGTATCTGATACGATATGTCACCGGTTGGAGAGACGTCGATGCTGTCGAGAGATAGTTCACCACTCGGCATGATCGGCTGAATAATTGCGCTGTCTCCGTGGCTGCTTTCCCACTCCAGCATAATGGTATCGCCCGGTTTGGCGTCGGTTGCCGCAGTGCGGAAATAGGCAATGGCTGGGCTGCCATTTTGGAATGCAGTGCCTGTTTCGGCTGGAAGCAATGTTGATGGTGGCGTAGGGGAAGTTGGGGAAGCCGCGCTCTTTTCGAGCGGTACTGGCGCACAGTGGACGAGAAATAGTGTGCAGCAGAGCAAGAGTGCGACAATGCCTCGACTAAATCTGAAACTGAATTGGGGGCTATACGTGTGGTCCATTCAATGAAGTTATCCGGCAGTTAATAAGACATACTGGTATAGGAATGAGAGAACGAAGAGCGGGCTGTCGAGTCGATCAAGCATACCGCCATGACCAGGAAAGATGTTGCCGCTATCTTTGACGCCAATCTGCCGTTTTAACATGCTGATGGACAGATCGCCAAAGAGGGCTAAAATGCCGCCAACGAAACCAAGAAGCGCACCTTGTAAAGGTGATATGGGTGCGGCAAATGGCAAGACCGGCGTGATAAAGACGAAGAGCGCACCAACGAACGCGGCGACCAGCCAGCCAGCAATGGTTCCTTCCCACGTCTTTTTGGGGCTGAGCCGTGGCCACAATTTGTATCGACCAATCGATACGCCGGTAAAGTATGCGGCAGAGTCATTGGCCCACGTTACGAAAACCCCCAATAAAAGCCACCAGAGACCATTTTCGATCAGTCGCAGTGAAAGCATTTGATGTGAGAGTAGGCCGATATACAGCGCCCCGATTGTGGTAGAAAACCAAGTGAAGAGCGGTTGTTCTGTTTGAAAAAGTGCATAGATGAGCGTGGCTATCAGACCGAGGATAAGAATCGTATTTGATGTGACCGCCTCAAATATTGTCGATAACGCACCCGGCAGCAATGTACGAACGGGGTGGATGACGAGAAGCATTATCCACAACATGCCTAGTGGATAGGCTGGCCGAAAATTGCCTTTACGCATTAGGGAATAAAATTCATGCCCGCCTATCATGGCGATGCCTAGCAGCAGTGCCGCAGACCATAAGCCGCCAAGCCAGACTGGGATCAATGCGATTGGCAGACTAATCAAGCCCACAAAGATGCGTTGGTTCACGAGTTTTCTCTATATAAAAACGTTTATTTCTTGATTACGCCACCAAAGCGTCGCTCGCGCATATTGTATTCGAGCAATGCTTTGTGAAGTTCGTTCTCGTCGAAATCGGGCCAGTAAGTGGGTGTTGCGTAATATTCGGCGTAAGCTGCCTGCCAAATCAAGAAGTTGCTTAAGCGCCACTCTCCACCAGTACGCACGATCAGGTCTGGATCTTCCAAATCGCTCGTATAGAGGTACTTGCCAAAGATTTCTTCAGTTAGCTCTTCTGGATCGATCCCCTCGGCCATTGCGCGTCGTACGGCGTCTAATATTTCGGCGCGCCCACCATAGTTGAACGCTACATTTAGAATAATGCGATCATTATCGCGCGTGACTTCAAGCGCGTGGCGGATCTGCTTTTGCAGGTGTTCGTTAATTCCTGCCATGCGCCCACTATGACGGATCTGAACGCCGTTTTTGTGCAGATCACTAAGCTGTCGCTGAATAGTCAGTCCCAGTATTCGCATCAATCCACTGACCTCTTCTTGAGGCCGGTTCCAATTTTCTGTTGAAAAAGCGTAAATGGTTAATGCTTTAATTCCGTGCTGAACACAGCTTTCTAAGACGGGTCGAATATTGTCAACGCCTTTCTGATGACCTGCCAAGCGGGGTAATCCACGACTTTGGGCCCAGCGCCCATTCCCATCCATAATAATACCAATGTGACTTGGAATAGAAGCTAGAGAAGACGATTGCTCAGATGTATGCGATTGGTCTGTTTTTTCGGTCGCAAGCATTAGTGACTCCCAATTATACCGAGCGACACCCTACTGTATCATTGCTTCGTGTAGAAACATGTACTTGGTGATGTACTGCTGCGGAGTATATGAGGCTGCCCAAGCTGTATATGAGTAATGCTAGAACGCTTGAAACGCATTCATTTACATCATTCATATACGCACGTTGTGGTACAGTCCCAAGTGTATATATAGTTGGTGCGCCACACATTTTTAGTGTCTGTCTTTTTTAGACGGGTTAAAATATGTTTTGCCCATTATCGTACGTTTGTATTACGCAAAACGAGGGGTGAGCTTACCTCACCCCTTCGTAAACAGGCTATCTGTTTTATGACTATCTGTTCTATGCCTATCTGTAGAATAGGCTCATTCTTAAACATCGGCCCATTGCGCTATTACACTTATATAGTCATTATTTCGCTTTCTTTTTGGTCAGAAACTTGGTCAATTGTTTTAATGTATTGATCCGTTTTCTCTTGTATTTTTTCTTGGCCTAAATGCAAATCATCTTCGGTAATTAGGCTTTCTTTTTCGTAGTCTCGCAGATCGTTAATCACATCGCGCCGTATATTTCGTGTTGAGATGCGCGCATCTTCCGCGCGTTTGCCCACCTGCTTGGTCAAATCTCGACGCCGATCCTCGGTAAGTGGCGGAATGTTCAAACGGATCTGCTGCCCATCATTATTGGGCGACAATCCAAGATCAGATGAAGCAATTGCACGTTCTATCGACTCAATATCTGCCGCGCTATAGGGTCTGATTAAGATCTGCTGCGCTTCGGGTATAGAAATAGATGCAATTTGTTGAAGCGGTGTTGGTGTTCCATAATAGTCGATCACTAATTTGTCGACTAAAGCTGGCGATGCGCGACCGGTTCGAATAGACATTAAGTCGTCGCGTAGTACACCAACTGTTTTGGCCATGCGTTCATCTAAATCTTTAACAAGATCATCTATCATAAATGTATGTCTCCTTCTTTGTACTGCACGGCAGATTATTTAAACGCTAATAATAAATTGGTAATTTTTAACAGATTAGCGCACCAAATTTTTAAAGCTCTGCCCGCTCGTTATTACAAAGTTTTATTGGTTCAACCGAATCTTATGTGGTTGACAGAGTGCGTCGCACTGGTCACAATGGGTTCTAGCTTGAATCACTCTCCCACTCTCCGAATAGTGCAGCGCACTCGACATAGAGGATCCACGATGATTGGTGGCACTATCAGCCCCATAAGATCCTAAAGAGCCATTTTATTTCTTGAATTAGCCCAAACAAGTAAGTACTCATTATTAGAGCTAGAATGGTTTATACATTGTAACAAACTCTACAACAATTAAAAAACAATTGGATCAAGCTGAAATTTGAGTGCCAATCTTCTCCCCTAACACAACTTTTGCTAGCGCGTCTTCAGACCATACGTTGATCACATGAATCGGTAAATCGTTGTCCATGCACATTGCCATAGCTGTGCTGTCCATTACTTTGATGCCTCTATTTAGTGCATCAATATAGGTTAATTTTTCGAAGGGCTTGGCATCTTTATTTAGTTTTGGATCCGAATCGTAGACTGCATCAACCTTAGTGGCTTTAATTAACGCTTCAGCCTTTATTTCCATTGCGCGTAAAGATGCCGCGGTGTCGGTTGTAAAATAGGGATTCCCCGTGCCTGCACCAAAGATTACAATCCGCCCCTTCTCGAAATGACGCATTGCCCGACGCTGAATGTATGGCTCGGCAACTTGAGGAACGGAGATGCCCGTCATCACCCGGGTTGGATAGCCTAAACGCTCAAACGCATCTTGTAATGCAAGAGAGTTCATAACGGTTGCCAACATCCCCATATGATCTGCGGAGACGCGTTCCATGCCGAGCTCTAGACCATTTTGTTGACCCCGCCATAGATTGCCAGCACCGATGACAATTGCCATTTCTATCCCTAGGTCGATAACTTTTGTAACGTTTTGCGCGATCGCCTCTGCCCTACGTGGATCAATGCCTGAACCGCCTTCCCCAGCAAGTGATTCACCGCCTAATTTTAATAATATCCGTTTGTATTGTAGTGCCACGATTGGTTTTCCTTCGTAATTGTTACTTTGCCCGTGGAGATGAAGGCAAGTAGTACAGATATAGCTACTGGGAAGGTCTCTATAAATAATTGTTGATAATAAAATGCCCAGCCTTTTCAAAAGGCTGGGCATTTTATTGTAAGTCTAATAGTCTTAACTGCCGATTTCTAATCGTTCTAGGCGGCTAACACGAATGTTCTCACCTAAACTAGCAATGCTCTCTTTGATGAGCGCTTCAATGGTTAGCTCAGGATTCTTGACAAACTGTTGCTCTAACAGGCAGCGTTCTCCAATCCATTTATCGATTTTGCCGCTGATAATCTTTTCAACAATTTCAGCTGGCTTGCCGCTATTTTCTTCCTGCTCTAGAAAGATACTTTTCTCTTTCTCAACTACCTCAGCAGGGATCTCTTCGCGGCTAACATAAGATGGATTTGCCGCGACAACGTGCATGGCCAAATCGCGAGCTAGCTGTTGAAATTGCTCGGTGCGTGCAACAAAGTCACTCTCGCAATTTACCTCTACCATGCCTGCCATTTTGCCGCCTTGATGAACGTACGTACCAATTAAGCCTTCGTTTGTATCGCGATCAGCCTTCTTTTCTGCCTTGGCAAGACCTTTCACCTTCAAAATGTCTTTTGCTGCCTCGAAATCACCATTTGTGTCGGCAAGCGCCTTTTTACAATCTAAAAATCCAGCGTCAGTAATTTGGCGAAGTTCTTTCACCATTGCCGCAGTAATTTCTGCCATAATTCCCTCTATACTTTATATTCTTATTCGTCTGTGGACGAAAATCTGTTTTGTTCGTTTTATTTTAGCGTTACGATGCGTCAGTCTCAGTTACAGCTTCTGTCTCTGCTGTTTCGGCTGCTTTCTCGGCTACTTTTTCTGCTACAACGTCATCAGTCTCTTTTTCTTTTGTGGCAGCCTCACCCTTATCTTCTGCTGCAGCCGGTTCATCTTCTGTCTGCAATTTAGCAAGGGTACTTGGCCCGAGATATCTTTCCATATCACTCTTCTCGGCTTCAGTTACTGTTCCACTATCTGCCTGAGTGATTTCTCTCGTTTGGTTGCCTTCGGCTGCGGCGTTTGCAATGGTGCTAACCACTAGCTTAACCGCGCGAATGGCATCATCATTGCTGGGTATAATAATCTCAACTGGATCTGGATTACTATTGGTATCAACCATCGCCACAATAGGAATGTTCAATTTGCGAGCTTCTTTAACCGCTAGATCCTCGGTCATGATATCTACAATAAAGATTAAATCGGGTAAATCTTTTAGTGTCTTGAGACCGCCAATGCGTCGATTAAGTTTTTCGATCTCGCGCTGAATTTCTAGCTGCTCTTTCTTAATGAGGCTGACAAACTCACCTGCATCCCATCGACGTTCGAGTGTAAGTAGATGCTGAATGCGCTTACGAATTGTTGTCCAATTTGTTAGCGTACCACCAAGCCAACGAAGGTTGACATATGGCATACCACAACGTTCAGCTTCTTCTTTTACAACAATTTCGGCCTGTCGTTTGGTACCGACAAAAAGGACCGTGCCACCCTTGGCAGCAGTCTCTCGCACTCGCTCGTAAGCTGCTTCGGTCTGCTGAAGCGTTTGCTGCAAGTCAATAATATGGATTCCGCTGCGCTCGGTAAAGATGAAGCGACGCATTTTCGGATTCCAGCGATGTGTTCGATGACCAAAATGGACACCTGCCTCTAAGAGGTCTTTCATTGCTATAACGGACATTATTTAAAACTACCTCCACATACTGTTATGGGTTGTAACTTCCGCCTCCATCACTCTAAGAATTGACTGGCTTTTACGCATTGCACGTTTATAATACACAAAATTACTTTATACAAAGTAAAAAGTGAAATACAAAGTTAATAAGTAAAAATCAGCACCCAGTTCATTAGTCCAGAGACGTGATTAATTGAAAATCGAACTTCGTTTTGACCTCATCTTGCTGCTTTATTTTTGCGTACAGTTGCTTTTGCACAACAGAAAATTGGCAAGCAGTGAATGCCAATTTCTGATGATACCATATGTTAAGAAAAATATTCAAACATTAGATAATCTTATTTGCTTTTACTTTCTTCTGTCGTTTTGGTTTCTGACTCTTTAGAAGGCTTAACCTCGGACTTAAAGTCGACAAACCGATAACCTAGACCCCTTTCCGTGAAGATATATGAAGGTTTCGCTGGATCAATCTCTATCTTTTTGCGTAAGTAATTAATATAAAGGCGCAAGAGATGGTTGTCGTTTACATACTCATGACCCCACACCTTTGTTAGTAGACTCTCGTGTGGCATAACCCAACCAGCATTCTGGATAAAGTGATAAAGTAGCCGATATTCAGTTGGGCGCAGGCTCATTCGCTTCCCTTCAACAAGCACATCACGCCGTTGCAGATCGACCTGTACGCGCTCATCAATTATAACGATTTGATCTTCGGGTCGACTCGGTTGTTCAAAACGACGTAGGACCGCGCGAATACGGCTTGACAATTCTCGAGGGCTGAAGGGTTTTGTCACATAATCATCGGCCCCTAAATCAAGACCTTTGATGCGATCTTCTTCATCGGAACGCACCGTCAACATGATTACGGCTGCCTCGCTGAGCTCGCGTATTTTCTTTAGCGTCGCGAATCCATCTAGCCCGGGCATTTCAACATCGAGCAGCACCAAATCGGGATTGTACTCGCGTACCTTCTCTAGCGCAGTCATGCCGTCATTCGCTTCAATCGTAATATATCCTTCTAGATCCAAATTCATTTTGACAAAGCGAACCATACGCGGTTCATCATCTACAACAAGAATTTGTTTTTTTGCTTGATCACTCATAGCTCTCGAATTTGCTTTAATTTAGGCTTACGCAAAGCACCAGTTGAATATGCGGTCATCACAAGATAAAACTTAAGAATAACCTTTATTAAACCAAGTCCAGTCACACGCCTCGTGCGGCTCTTGGCAGCTTAAGTTTATACCTATAACGCAATCTATATGCCGTATCCAAATTTAGCTTTGTATAGTAGCCCTAAGATACAGTTGCCCAATTTTACGCTATAGTTCGACTGCAATTTTACCTTATAATGGATTCCTCTGCATATATACTTCCGCACGGGGCACAAGCAAGAGTTGTTACGACACAGAGTATTACGACACCCTATCCTGTATGTTCGTCCTACCTGAATGCAGCCCGCTACTATCGCTGCTTATTGACAGGGGGAGCAAATTTATGGAGACCCCACTGTAAAATTACGAGTATGGCAAAAATAGGCAACTTTCTCATACGCTTAATCCGCCACGGTTCGCGGATTAAGCGATAAAACCACTCAAGCCCTATGCGCTGCATCCAAACGGGGGCGCGCTGCGCAACACCCGCCACAAAATCGAATGCAGCGCCTACACCAATTGCCACGGCCGCCGGTAATTCCGCGCGGTGTTGTGCGATCCAAAGGTCCTGATTTGGATGCCCAAATGCCACAAACAGAATATCGGGTTGGGCCTCGTTTAAACGTGCATGGATCTGTGGCCACTCCTCATCGGCTGGCGATCCGCTGTGCGTGCCGACAATTTGTAAGCCTTCATAAAGATTGATCAAAGCTGCTGCGGTTTTTGCGGCAACGCCCGGCGCTGCGCCCAGTAAATAGACGCGCCATCCCTCGGCTGCGGCCCGCTTACAGATGCGGTAGATCCCATCTGATCCGGTAACGCGCTCGGGTAGGGGATGGTCCATACTGCGCGCTGCCCACAGCACGCCCACACCATCGGGCACGCACAGATCTGCTTCTTGCAGCACGCGTGCAAAGGCCGGATCGCGGCGCGCATCGATGATGAATTCGGGGTTAACGGTACAAATCTGATGCGTGTCACTCCGATCCGCAGCGGGCGCGTTGATCCACAGCGCCAACTGTTTGAGCGTAGCCGAAAAGTCTACCGCATCTATTCCGACCCCAAGAATGCATATATGACGAGCAGAAAGATCTGTTGGTGTTAAGGAGGCGAGCGATTGCTTAGGCATTGGGTCTTCCTGCCGCTTCTTCTAAGACGGCCAGCGTCTCTTGTGCCGCCTTTTCCCACGAGAAGCGCTTCACATTCTTGTAGCCAGCCGCGATCAGCTTCTGACGCAGTGCTTCGTCGCGACTTAAGCGCAACATCGCCTGCGCAATCGCATCCACATCGGTGGGATCAACGAGTATGGCCGCGTCGCCAGCGACCTCGGGCAAAGATGAATTGTTTGCAGTCATAACGGGTGTTCCATAATGCTGGGCCTCTAAAACGGGCAGCCCAAAGCCTTCGAATAGGGAGGGCAGACAGAAAAATTGTGCGCCAGCCATGAGCGAAGGAAGATCTGCATCGTCCACATAGCCCAGCAGCCGAATTTGGTCACTTACATCATCGGCCATCTCATAAAGAGATTGGCTCATCCAGCCTTCAGCACCAGCCAATACAAGCTCGATATCAACATCTTCATGCATACAGATTTGCGCATAAGCCTGCATTAAGCGCAACAAATTCTTACGCGGCTGAATCGTACCAACATAGAACGCATAGGGTTTACTTAGATTATAGCGCTGACGCGTCGCCGCAATTCTCTGATCGCTTGGGCGCGCTTGTTGCTCTATTGCCGCCTCGTGGATCACGCAGATTTTGCTGGCATCGATATTGCAAAAACGCTGCACATCTTGGGCAGTTGCATTGCTAACGGCAATCACCTTTTTTGCAATCGATGTGCTCCAAAGCGTGCTCCACTTTAGATAGGTGCGCTGCGACCAAGTATGCGATGCAGGGAAATAATAGTAACCTAAATCATGAATCGTGACTACCGATGGCGGCAGGCGACGCGAATTGGGCCAGACGAGTGGAATCACATGTGCAGGGATAAAAAGCACATTAGGCGGGTTTTGCACAACTTCTTTCGCAAGGGCGCGATGGGTCCACAGCCGTTGGGGGGAAATTGCGCAGATCTCGGCATTTTCGGGCCATGGTTCGAGTAGCAGTCCTTTACTTTCTGTCACATCTTTTACGTTATCAGACGTGTCGGTATAAAAGCGCCACTGATGCTGTGCGGATTGTGGCAGGCCAAGCAAGTGGCGCACAATCTCCAAAGAATAGCGCTCTGTGCCGGTTGGCTGAGGCCGCAGCGCGCGCGAGACGTCAATACCGATTAGCATTGGCTGTCCCTTGATTCTTCTGCCTTGATATTATCGAGTAGGTGCTGTACAGCCACATGAATCGGGCCAGCCCGCAGAAACTTGTATCTAGCATCGGATCTATGTAGCCCAGAATCGAGAACCGAACTGCCTGACAGATCTAGAATGGTACTTGCTATTCCTATTTTATGTGGCAAGGTTCTTTCGAGTTTTTCATCAGACAATATCAACGGAATGCGTCCATCAAGCTGCTTTTTGACCTGCTCTGCACTGTGAGTTTCCGGTCGACCGCTTAAGTTTGCGCTTGTCACCGCTAGCGGGCCGATATCACACAGCAATTGACGCAGCAAGTCGTGTTGGGGAATGCGCACCGCAATAGTTTGCTGTCCAGCAGTCAGGATATCGAGCAAATGATTATTCGCCTGCAAGACGAGCGTTAATGGGCCAGGCCAAAATTTTTCTATCAGCACGTTGCAGCACGGATCAAGGGGGAAACGCACAATATCTGCCAACTGTTCCTGCATTCCAAGCAAAACTGGGATCGCCTTATGCGGCGGACGCCCTTTTACTTCATATAATTGCGAAATGGCTGTAGCCGAATCATAACGACACATTACCCCATAAACGGTATCAGTCGGCGCAGCAATCACTTGGTCTTGAGAGATAAACGTTTTGGCCGATGTCAGCGCATCAAATTTATTAATAGGAACTATTATTGTTTTCATGAAATCGTTACAGCGTGTATACTACTATTTAATCTAATATTATTATGGACAGTACTGCCAACTATAATATTACCCAAAAATAGCAATTATTACTATTAATTCACCCAAACAGACTTAATAATTAGTTCATACCCTTTAGTGTAGGCAAAATAGACGTTCTTAATAGACACAAGTAGCCAATTTCACGTCTCTGCCCGTATAAGCATGGCAATTACTGCTGCACTTAATATAATTTATTCGCAGTTAAAATTTATTTGGTATTGAAGCTTCTCATTGTGAGACATTTATTAAAACTCACTATGAGATACCGCAATTATTGACCCGTTGCTGTTGCAATACTAATGTCAAGGAGAGAAATAACGGTGAGCGATCAGAGAACCGCAAAGAATCTGCGCCTCGAGGACGATGAAGGGGAATCGGCCACCTACATTCGTCTTGAGGACACAGGAAGAGATTTAGCAGATCGCTGGCGATTACAAGCTGGTGAGACACCAACAGATTGGCAGCCTGTCGAATACGATAGACCATCTCGCAGGGGCGGCGGTTGGATTCTGCCTCTATTGATTGGTGTTGTCGTAGTGGGTGTAGCGGGTTCATTACTTTACTTCGGTGTAACCCGCCTGCTAAATTCGGATATTGCCACGCAGACTCCAGAAAATGATGCAACTAATATTACGACTGGCGTTGATAATGATAGCGATTCTGCAGGGACGAATGATACGGACAGTATCAACGAGGTTGTTGAACCTGCCGTCACTACGCAAGCAACAAATACACCCGAAGTAGCAGTAATCGAAGCACTTGGAGAGACCGATCCCGGAGCTGAACCAACGGCTGTGCTAGTCGAAGAAGAAGTTGCGATTATTAACAGTGAGTATGGCGTAAATGCACGGCTAGAGCCAAGCACAACCGCTGATGTACTGCGCGTTTTAGAACAGAATGAAGAGGTCACCATTCTTGATCGGCTGATCGATGAGGAGAACGATATTGAATGGCTTCAAGTTCTCACGTCAGAAGATGCCGAGGTGTGGATATCATCGGCATTTGTGGATATAACTACTCGCCTTGTTGCCGACGATGGTGGTGAGGTAGCTGACGAACAGATCGGTGTTGGAGATGCGCTAGATGGAGCTGCTGTGGGCGAGGAAGATATTCTAGATCCGCTAGACAGCAGCGATAGTGTCAGCAGCGTTGATGTGACAATCAGCAGTCCATCGGGCTTGAACGCACGCACCAACCCGTCAGCAGACGCTGAACTTGTGAGCGTGTTGGAGGATGGACAAGCGCTAAAGGCTATTCGACGTTCGGATGACGAACAATGGGTTCTCGTCGAGCTGGAAGAGGGTCAGACGGGATGGATATTCTTAGAGTTGGTTACTGCTGACGACGATCTTTCTGTGCTCCCTTCAGGAAACGAAGCAGCCAATCAAACGATAACGACAGGAGATCCTTCACCAGATGATGTTGAACCAGAAGGTACGGTAGGTGAAGCAAATACCGATGATGAGGCGGATTCTGTTCCCGATGTTGAAGTGGATCCGGAAACGGTGGATGACGATATTAGCGGAGCCGATGTCGGCAGTAGCATTCCTGTCATCGCCAATCAATATGGCGTTAATGCACGCTCTACAACCAGCACCGAAGGGGCTATTTTACAAGTTGTAGAAGGTGATGCTGAACTAGTGGCTATCGGTCGTAGCGAGGATTCTACATGGGTACAGGTTCCATTGGACGATGGTACACTTTCTTGGATCTTTGCGGAAGCGTTAATCATTGATGATGATATCAATACGCTGCCCGTCGCAACGCCACCAGCAGTTGGTGCCCCAGCCGAGATATTATCAGATCCGCTTGCAGCACCAGCATCTGTGGAGCCTGAAAACAGTGATGAAGATGAATCACCTGAGACATCTTCTGGCGGCATTACGACAACTGTCCCGATTTCCCTTACTGTTGCAATAACGGGAACGAATCAAAGCACAGCTGAACCTGTTACAGCCACAGGTGGCCTAACTTCTACAATTGATAGCGGCTTGCTTGTCACGACAACAGAAGCTGTTAGCGATGCTGTTGCAATAGATGGACCAACTGCAACGATAATCAGTTTGATTGATGCAAAAGCACGCCCGATTCCTAGCGCTGGAGAAGCGTCGATTCGAGGAATTCCGAATGGTGATGTTCTCTCTGCCATCGGGCGAAGCGCCAATAATTTCTGGGTCCAAGTCGAGTTGGCGGATGGTACAGAAGCTTGGGTTTTCGCGAACAATGTTGCGCTTAGTGTCGATATTAGCGAACTGCCAGAGGTTACGCCCGAAGAGTAAACACATAAACAGCACACCGCGGTAAACAGGTATTGATAAAATACGTGGACGGTAATAAAAAAGCGCCTTTGGAATAGCTATTCCAAAGGCGCTTTTTTATTACATATATTATTAACGAATGTTACTTGCGGGCATTACTTCTTGCAGGTGAGAATTAACGTTACCAATCCCAAATACCTGCTTCTTCTTTTAAGAATTCTGTATTAAGAATATTAATTCTGCGATATCCTAACTCAACAAGTCCCTGCCGTTTAAAGTCGCGAAGAATGGCGCTAACTGTTTCTCGATACGTGCCTAAATGATCCGCCAGCGCTTGGTGACTCACCCCTTTGATTAACCCATTTTCGTAATGGCTCATCTCTAGTAAAAGGGCGGCAAGACGTTCTGGCAACTTTTTGTACGCAACATCTTCTAAGCTATTCTCTACTTGTAACAAACGCTGTCCGTATGTTTGAAGTAGACCCCACCCAAGAATAGGATACTGTGTCGTCATATTCCTTGCATCTGCCGCAGGTATAATCCAAATTGCGGATTCTGTAGCTGCTTCCACAAAGATATTCGGGTCGCTTTGATGTTCTAATGCACCTTCTCCAAAAATTGCCCCAGGATCTAACGTACCTATAACAAGACGTCGTCCTTCATTGTTGGTGCAAACTAGATTTACTTTGCCACTCATCAACACAAACATCTTCACAGTTAAATCTTCAGCCGTTGCAATGACGCTGCCAGTAACAAATTGATGTACATTGATTGCACGTTCAAATGCAGGCTCTTCAGTGCGCAGGGCGGTAAGCGCTTGCATGACATCTGTCCGTGGATTACTACCATCTCGGTTATTTTGATAATTCCGGTCATTTTCACGTTGAGAATTATCTAGAAGCACTTTTTCGTACATGTCTTCACCTATAGTTCGTTTTGCATTCCTTTAAGCAAAGAATGCCAAGATTATCATTTAGCGTAATTTCAATTGTTCAGGATTAAATACTTAAATTTAAGAAAATAGCTAATCGATTGGAGACTGCCCAGCCAGAACCTTACGTGCAATCTGTGCAAAATGTGGACAAATCTTCTGCTGTAAATATCTGCTACTGAAATTCCTGAACAAATACTGTGCAATGATTAAACCACAAAATTGTAAGTTTGTCTACCCTTTCAACCAAAATTAGGAAATATAACCTAATTTTTGACCGATTTTTAGAGATTGTTCTGAGCAAAATGTCTTATATACTCTTTTTTAGTCTGAATCTATACAAATCAAGATTGAAAATAAAGCAGAAGAACTGTTTTGGTTTCACTTTACCAAAGCGCTCAATGCAAAACAACCATCTGTGTTGCGCACAAAAATTTGCCTACACTGCCTTCTTATCCACAATTTTGAGAAAATATGCTCATGCCAATATACGGCAAACTTTGCCGCCTAAGGAAACATATTAATTAAGTGAGCATATTAAGTAATGATTCTGCCTATATGATGATTATATCATTAAACTATTAGCAGAACATTGGCATAATATTTGTGTATCGTTAATGAACGGCTGTTCAACAATACTATCAATCTCTTACCTTTTGCTCTACCTTGCTCCATTTGTTGGATACATTTATCGACACAGTTTATTTATTTCTTGGTAAGATGTCAGAGCTAAAAGCAGGGTAGCATCATTAGTTATTCACTATATTCGTAAGCTGTGACAGGATCGTCAGTTTCATTTGTATATCAGGCAGATTGCTAGCCTCTATCAAAAGCTTCCTTTCTCGGGAGGAGTAAGAGTCTGTTCCTTATGCCCTTCGAGTATGCGAAGGCAGGTCGAGTCCACTGAGCAGCCAAACTGAGCACATATGGTGGCTTTTTTAGAAGCAAATGGCTCTTGTTTTACGGCTCCGAACTAGCACCACTGATTACTTATAGTCGGTGTTAGGCCATTCCAAAAAATAAAATATACTGTATAGCCGCAAGCTACTCTAGGAAATCGACTGAATATGTATAATTATTTTTCTAGATTAGCCTTAAATAGGTACAGAATTTCTGCGGGGAATCAATGGAGAAATAGAGCGAAAAGCTATGAGGTGAGCCAGCCGATAATCTCACGCCATCTAGCAATTTGAGGTTTGGTCAGCGTATCTGCATACTTCAGCAGGATATTTTGTATAGCAGCAGTTTGACTGTCTATATTTTGACCGTCTATATTTTGACCGTCTGCAGATTGAAGATTACCTAAAAGCATTTTGCTAATTTCGATATGAGCATTTTCTCTATCATTAGAAGCATCGGTTAGTTTTGACGCCGCTTTAATACCAGCAACCAGAATTGTGTTTGCTTCTTCTATCGATAGTACAGAGTTATCGAAAAGGCTGCGCAAATGCGCTTCACTGACCGACTTTAAAGCCTCTGCAAAAATATTAACGACTTCGGGATTACCTGTCTTTGTTGCCATATCTGCCGAGCGACTAAAGCAGTAATCACCAGCTAAAATTGTGCTCCCCATTACAAGCCTTTCCGTTTGCTGAACACCCTCCGTCTCGGCTGTAGTGGTATGAACCGATTGATCGACAGAATTTATCTGAGCGTAGGCTACAGGTAACAATAACTTATGAATATTTAGTGCAATATGGAGCATCTCTAATGCTGCGGCAAGACAAATACGCTGCTCGCGCAAATAGTCATCATCGACATCATGATAAGCAGCAGCCAAAACAGCCCCTGCGCGCACAAAAGGCGCGCTATTGCTGATCTCGTCACGGACTAGATTATCAAGTGGAAAACTAAGCGCTTCGGCCACAGAGTCCAATGAAGCATGTATTTCTTTCACCTCCGTTCGAAGGCTAGCCGAAAGTGCAGTAAAAGTAACTGTCACAAGTTTTCTTCCTTATTTGCTAAGAGCGTTTTTATCATTTGTACTCCTTGCAAGCCACTCTCTCCTAAATATACACCCCTGACTTGTTCGTGCAGCTCTGGCCTGTCATTAAATATTTGCCCCCCATACCCAATCATGCAGTTATGCATATTCAATGCGGAGATTTCTTGCGTCAGTTTTACAAGTTCTTGCGCAGAATCCAACATCGATGCACTTAGTATCAGCATAGAAGGGCGCTCAATTTTAATATCATCAGCAAGCTTATCAAGCGGCAAATTTTGTCCCAAATATTTTATTCTATAGCCCATTCGCTTAAGATAAATCGCAAGTAAAATCGCCCCAATTTCATGCTGTTCTAGCGGCGCGCACCCTATCCATATAGTGGTCGCAGACAAATTCTGACGCGATGAGCGTAAGACAGAAAGCAGATACTCTCGCAGAAAATTTGTAGCATAATGTTCGCGAGCAACGCTGAGAAGACCTGTATGCCAACGAGTTCCTATTTCGATTAAAACAGGCGAAATTAGCTGTTCACCGATATCTTCAAACGAATAAGCTCCAAATGCTTCCTTTAATAGCTGATCTGCCTCTATATCTTTGTAGGAAATCAGAGCGTCTACCAAATCTTGTCGAAGCACATCAAAGCTACGTACTTTGTGCTGCATTTGTGGACTAAAATTATCAGATGGAGGTGATAACACAAACTGGCTAGCATTTGGCGCGGGCAGTACGGTTGCGTCAGCTGTTTTACACTCCCCAATCAACGACTGATACCATATAACCGCCTGACTAATAGCCATGCCTGAATCAACTTGAAGCTTAAGCCAGCGAATGACAGCGACATCTTGATCAGAGTATAGCCGATAACCACTATCGGTTCTATGTGGTGTACAAAAATCGTAGCGTCGTTCCCATGCACGGAGCGTGCTAGGACTGATATTAACCGTTTTCACAACTGCTTTTATATTGTATAAAGGCACAGTCGCAAAATCACCTAGTTTTATCATCTGTAATCCTTACGACTTAGAGATCCTACTTAGACTAATATACATAATATTTTGTTTCTCAAGAGCTCTATAATCTCTATGAACTGCTTGATGGCAGCACGACCTTTTCAGCCGGCTTCTTAGGCCATCCAAAACAATAAATATCTAGTATAGCCACAGCTAAACTAGAGAAACCACTCTAACTTTAGATACTTAATTTTTGGTTTAGTTTATCAAAACTAAACCAAAAATAATTAGTAGAAATATATAGTGAAAATATTTTATAATACAAGGGAGCTATACAAACTATATACAATGCTGTTACAAAGATTATACAACAATCTATTTTTAAGACAAAACTATAAAATTGCATTATAAATCTGTCCTACACATCGGATTTTGCTACACTATTTGTCAGCAATTTTTCTAGTGATGCACACGAAATTTAGCCTGTATTATTTGTATGTGAAATAAATTTCACGCTAATTTTTGATGTTTTATACAATAAACGGCTTTGACCAAAAATTATCTAATGATAGCCGAAATATGGCTTTGTTGGGTCCGTAATTCCATAATTCAAATTCATCTTGAATGAAAATTTGCTTAGCAAAATCATCTCAAAATCTGATTATCAAAGGCGTGATTTTCTGGTGCGGAATATGGTCTATGAGAATAAAAATCCCTATTTCTAAAATTAAAAGCGTTGATAAAGAAACGATGTCGTTTCTTTATCAACGCTTTTGCTTAGATTTGCCATAAAAAACAGAATTGACAAAAATAACTATATACTTTTTTTGAGATTTGTTTCTCAACCGACGGGCGCTTTCACTTTCGGGTTCGCCTCTTTCTGCTTTTTTCCACCGTGGCAATGCTTATATTTCTTTCCGCTGCCACATGGACAAGGTTCATTTCGTTTTGTTTCAACACCCATTTTGCGTACGGGCACAGGCTTGGCGGGTGTATCACCTTCATTGCCACGGTGCGCACGAATATTTTGCACAATAGGTTTAGGTGCTGGCTTTTTCTCTTGTATCTGAAGAGAGAAAATAGATTTGACAATGTCGCCCCGAATATCTTCCATAAGCTCGCCATACATATCAAAGGCCTCGCGCTTATACGCCACAACCGGATCAACCTGAGCGATAGCTTGCAAACCAATTCCCTCACGTAAGCGATCTAAATCTGTCAGATGTCGAATCCATCGACTATCAACCGAACGCAACATTACTTGCTTTTCGGCTTGACGCATCACCTCTTCACCGATGGTTTCCTCTTTTTCGCTATAGGCTTCCATCGCTAAATCGATTGCATCATCAGCGATTTCATCCCGACTTTTCCCCGACCACTGGGCTGGCTCAAAGCTATCTGGTAAGGGGAAAACAGTCCGTAAAGCCTGCATTAATTCATCGTAGTGCCATTCTTCCTCAAACTCGCCCATGGTAAACGAATCGGCTACCGCTTCGACCTCTTCTTCGATCATTTCTATAACAGAATTGCGAAGATTTGGTTCCATAAGAATACGACGACGCTGTTCGTAAATGCGATTACGCTGCTCATTCACAACCTCGTCATATTTCAGCACATGCTTACGCATGTCAAAATTGTTGCCCTCAACTTTAGTTTGCGAGTTCTCAATAGCTTTACTCACTAGGCCCGCCTCAATTGGCATATCATCTTCTACACCAAGACGTTCCATAATATTACTCATCCGCTCGCCACCAAAGCGTCGCATTAACTCATCTTGCATACTTAGGTAGAAGCGGCTGCTGCCGGGGTCGCCTAGACGGCCAGCACGGCCACGTAACTGATTATCAATGCGACGGGCCTCATGACGCTCGGTTCCTACAACGTGTAGCCCGCCAACCTCAAGCACATGCGCGCGATCTGCCTCAACTTCGGTCCACTTTTCGGCTAATACAGCCGCCCAGCGTTCAGGGTATGTCTCGGTTGGATCCTCACCATTCTTCAGCATCTCTACACATAGGTTCCACTCTTTCTGAGAAATATCTACCAACTCGATCTGCTCTTTACGCAATTGTTCGCGGGCCAAGCCTTCTGGGTTCCCACCTAATAAGATGTCCACGCCACGGCCTGCCATGTTTGTTGCAATCGTCACCGCGTTAGGTCGCCCTGCCTGTGCAATAATCGTAGCTTCACGTTCGTGGTTCTTTGCGTTGAGCACCTCGTGTGGAATGCCGTGACGGTTCAGCAACTTGCTAAGATACTCACTCGTCTCAATCGCAACAGTACCAACTAGTACAGGTTGCCCACGGCCATGCGCCTCAGCAATATCATTCATCAGTGATTGAAACTTCATATCAACCGTGCGATAGACCATATCCGCTTGGTCATCACGAATAATTGGGCGATGGGTAGGAATTTGCACCACATCTAAGTTATAAATACTCTGGAACTCTTCTTCCTCAGTTTTTGCCGTACCCGTCATGCCAGAAAGCTTGTTGTACATGCGGAAGAAATTCTGGAAGGTAATAGTCGCCATCGTCATAGACTCATTTTGTACCTTGACGCCTTCCTTTGCTTCAATCGCCTGATGAAGTCCTTCACTGTAGCGCCGCCCTTCCATTAAGCGACCTGTAAATTCATCTACAATAATTACTTCGTTATTGCGTACAATATAATCTTTGTCTCGCTTAAAGAGCACTCGCGCACGTAGTGCATTATCTAAGTAAGGAACTGTTTCAAAATGTTCAGGTGCATAGAGGTTTTCGATATCGAGAATGCGTTCGACTTCAACCACACCATCTTCGGTTAGAGTGACGACGCGCTCTTTCTCGTTGAAATCGTAATGTGTTTCGGCACGCAATCTTGTCACAAGTTCGGCAAACTTACCGTATAAGGTAGAGCTTTGTCGTGCTTCACCAGAGATGATCAGCGGCGTTCGTGCTTCATCAACCAAAATATTGTCAATCTCATCGATAATGGCATAGTTCAGTTCGCGCTGCGTCAGCCGATTAACGTCCATGACCATATTGTCGCGCAAATAATCAAAACCAAACTCATTATTTGTACCATATAGAATGTCAGCTTGGTACGCCTCGCGCCGCGTAATAGGCTGTAGCGCTTGATAACGGTCATCCGCAGCGGGGAAATCGGGATTATACAAGAAGCTGCCCGAGTCGGGGCTGCCCGCACTGTTCTGGATAACGGCCGCGCTTAAGCCAAGCATCTGATAAACGGGGCCCATTAATTGAAGACCCACTTTGGAGAGATAGTCATTAGGTGTAACCAAATGGACGCCACGACCACTGAGGGCGTTGAGATAAACTGGCAGCGTTCCAGCCAGCGTCTTGCCTTCACCAGTCTTCATCTCGGCAATTGTACCGCTGTGCAGCACCATGCCACCGATTAGCTGTACATCATAATGGCGCATACCCAACGTACGCTTGCTTGCCTCGCGTACGGCCGCAAATGCTTCGGGCAAAATGTCGGTCAGCACCTGATCTTCGACTTCTAGCAGCTCTTTTTTCAACCGTGCGACTTCTACACGCGCAAATTTCTGCTGATCTGTACCAAGGACAGCCAGATATTCTTCTTCTGCTTCTACAAGCTCTTGCCGCAATTCAGCAGTTTCATCTTGAATTTGCTGTTTAAACTCAGCCGTCATCGCTCGAAGTTCGAATACATCTTTGGCTTCAAATATAGGCTCTAAATCGTTGATTTCGTCAACAATCGGACGATAGCCATTTAGCACTTTTTCGTTTGGGTCGCCCGTTATGGCGCGATACAATTTATTTAACATATGGTTTAATTTCCTAAGTCAGAACAGTGGTAAACCCTTCAAACATTAAGATGCTCGAACAATCGAGCTATTCTAAAATGAGTTTGATTCGGAGGTATAATTTTTTTCGCATTGGCAGCAGTATAAGACAATATTTCTAAAGATTGTCATTATGTCTCTATATATTCATAGTATATCATACAATTATCTACAATGAATCCGAAAAATGTATGCTAAACTATCATGCTGTAAAGTCATTTTACTGATTGAGTGATATCGTCTTGATATTTTTAGGTGCAATAGAGCAGGCTGAGCTGAGCATTGTCGACATAAAGTCGAAGCGGTCACCTTTTTTATTGAGAAAATATATCGTTCTCTGCGGGCTTATCCCACAGTACCGCAGAGAACCAATATATTTAGCATATAGCTAGGTTACTCTTATAATGAAGTCTATTTTCGGTATTATGCAAACTGTTTTCTCGTTATAAGGAAGTAGTTAACCCATTATAGAGCTATTGTTAACATTAAGGCCCTGAGGTTAGCAAGTAGTATAACAGACAACTGTGTGCATAGTATGAGTAAAGTGTTAGTGTTTTGTTAGCTCTAAATCTTTACAAACCCCATAAAATGATACTATTTGGCTTCTCTCTGCAAGTTCAAGAACTGACAAAGCTCAGCAGCAAGTCGAAACAGTGATGCAGTACCCTTAGTGAGCTATCAAAATAATTTTCGTAGAAGAAATCATATAGAGCAGTACAACCTTTATCCAATATTGGCTGACAATAATTATGCGCGTACTAATTACGGGGATTTCAGGATTTGCAGGAAGTCATGTAACTGAACATTTATTAAAAAATGTACCATCCATTGAGATCCACGGAATCATCCATCGGCATGATCGACGAATTCAACATTTACGCGAGCAGATAACATTGCATCGTGGCGATCTGCGCAACGCGCTCTGGGTGAATGAGCTAATCCAAACTGTACTCCCCGATTATACACTGCATCTTGCTGCCTGGAGTGATGTTGGTGGCAGTTGGCAGCAACCGTGGATTACGTATGAATTAAATATCCAATGTCAGCTCAATTTGCTAGAAGCGCTTTCCCGTTGGACAAATGATTGCAGAACGCTCGTCGTAACGTCGAACGAAGTTTATGGCTTAGTTCAGCCAGAAGATCTGCCGATTGACGAATATACGTGGTTCCGACCCAACAATCCATATGGCGTGAGCAAAGTAGCGCAAGATATGATGGCGCTGCAATACTGGAACAGCCACAAGCTACCAACTATGCGTGCCCGTAGCTTTAACCACATCGGTCCAGGGCAGGCGGATGATTTTGTCGCAAGTGCGTTTGCGCGCCAAATCGCAGAGATCGAAGCTGGATTGCGTGAGCCGATTGTGCGGGTGGGCAACCTGAATGCACAGCGAGACTTTACCGATGTGCGCGACATTGCACGCGCGTACTGGATGATGCTAACCGATGCAGAAGCTGGCGAAGTTTACAATGTAGGCAGCGGTGCGAGCTTGCCTATCTATTGGATACTCAATACGTTGCTTGAGTTAAGTGATTCAAAAATCTCTGTGGAAACGGACCCGGCACGCCTTCGCCCTAGCGATGTGCCAGTTAGCGTCTGTGACAATAGTCGTTTAAAGGATGCAACAGGGTGGCAGCCAGAGATCGATTTGCGCAAAACGTTGTCCGATCTACTTAGCGGCTGGCGCGAGCAGGTGAAAACAAGCGCAACAGAGCAATAGGAGTATAGCAGCAAGGGTATTGGTCAATAAATTTTCGGCATGACGGGTATACGCAACCCGAAAATTAGACTTGACGATCGCTAGATCCGCATTTGAGAATAACATTTAGGAATGCTCAGTTCTTTCGAATTGGGAGCTGCTGATATTGGAATCTTTTGCAGGTAAATAGGCGTTTGTATAAAAAGTTTTAAAAATATAGATATTATTTTTTAAGGAGTAATTATTTACGTATGAAAACAGCACTAGTCACCGGTATTACTGGTCAAGATGGAAGTTATCTAGCGGAGTTTCTGCTAGATAAAGGCTATCACGTTATTGGTATGGTACGACGTTCAAGCACGACAAATTTTGAACGCATTTATCACATTCAAGATAAGATAGAACTTGTTCAGGGCGATCTGCTGGATCAGGTAAGTTTGATCGGCATTTTGCAGGAACATAAGCCGCAAGAAGTGTACAATCTGGCAGCGCAAAGCTTTGTACCAACGAGCTTTTCTCAGCCGGTATTGACGGGAGAATTCACGGCTCTTGGTGTCACCCGAATGTTGGATGCAATCCGCATTGTGGATAAGGACATTCGCTTCTATCAGGCAAGCAGCAGTGAAATGTTTGGCAAAGTGCAAGAAGTTCCGCAGCGCGAGACAACACCATTCTATCCACGCAGCCCATATGGGGTCGCCAAGGTGTATGGTCACTGGATTACAGTAAATTACCGCGAAAGTTATGACATGTATGCGTGTTCCGGCATCTTGTTTAACCACGAAAGCCCGCGCCGCGGCCTTGAGTTTGTAACACGCAAAATTACGGATCATGTAGCAAAGATCAAGCTTGGCCTTACGGATGAGCTGCGCTTAGGCAACTTGGATTCACGTCGGGATTGGGGCTTTGCGGGAGATTATATTCACGCGATGTGGCTCATGCTGCAACAGGATCAACCCGATGATTACGTGGTTGCGACTGGCGAGACATACAGTGTAGAACAATTTGTCGAAGAAGCTTTCAGCTATGTTGATCTCGATTGGCGCGAGTACGTGGTGCAGGATCCGCGTTTCTATCGTCCGGCAGAGGTCGATCTACTGGTTGGTGATCCAAGCAAGGCAAAACAAGCATTAGATTGGGAGCCAGCGGTCGACTTCCGTGGTTTGGTCCAGATGATGGTTGACTCTGACCTCAAAGCACATCGCGACGAATCCATTGCACAGGCTGCACTAGTCGGCGCGTAACAAACCATTATTTTAGATATTTTTTAACATAAAAGCCCTAGACGGAAATGGTTCCATATATATTTCCATCTAGGGCTTTTGCTAGTTATAATCCATTTTTTAAATAGGGCTATATCCAAATACTTCAAACAGCTATAGGTGTAAACTTAAGCGTGGACACTGCTTACTGGATGGCTTAAATTTACACTTATGGTTCAAACAGCTCCATAGCGAAAAAGATGCCTTATGCCTAAAATAACCATCAATCATGATGAGATCGCACAAAAGATCTTTTACACCGATAATCGAGTTCGTAATGCAAGACCTGCATATGTCTTTATTCATGGGGCGGGTGGAACGCACTTGCACTGGCCAGTAGAATTACGTCGAATTGAAGATGCGGCGGCGTATACGCTCGATCTACCAGGCCACGGTAAATCGGATCATCCAGGGCATGACAAAATTGAAGAATATGCGGCTGTGGTCCGTGCGTTCGTCGAAGCGATTCTTGCCAAAGATGGTTCGGCGGAACGTGTTATTTTAGTTGGTCACTCTATGGGTGGTGCGATTGTGCAAACAATTGCGCTTGAGCCACCAGAATGGCTCACAGGATTAGTGCTCATTGGTACAAGCGCGCGGATGCGTGTATCGGATCAAATTCTTGATGGTCTCCTCACCGATTTTCCGAAGGCTGTTGATTTTATTACGAAGTTGTGCTGGTCGGGTTCAGCCGTTCCTGCCGTGCGTATTGCGCTAGCTGCTCGTGAAATGCGCGAAATTTTGCCAGAAGTAGTGCATGGTGATTTTGTTGCATGCAATCAATTTGACATCAGAGAGCGTGTAAGCGAGATTGCTGCCCCAACCCTAGTTCTTGGTGCGTCAGATGATGTGATGACCCCCTTTAAACATAATAGCTCTTTAGCCCAACAGATACCCAACGCCAAGCTTGAAAAAATCGATAAGTCGGGACATATGATGGTGCTAGAGAACCCTCTTGACATCACGACAGCGATTCAAAAGTTTGCAGAGCAATTGTCCCTAGCGTAAACTATGTGTCATGTCTAAAACGTTTTCATCCGAAACACCTCGACCCGAAAAAAAACGATCTGAAACACATGAACCTGAAACACATGAGCCCGAAACACTTCGTCTATTTGTTAGTGCGACAAATGATTTAGAAGCAGAGCGAGCCATCGTGGGGCGTATTTTGGCCGAACTTCCTGTGAAAATTGGTGTCGAAATTCGGCGCACACCTGTGGCTGGGGCCAAATATGATGATTTGTATGAGATGATTGCAAACTGTGATCGTGTCTACTTTTTGATTGGTCAGGATATTTCAGCGCCATCAGGCGCTGAATGGCAGCTTGCCTGGCAGCTTGAACGCGACATTCTACCGCTTCGAAGCAACCGTCCTCTTACACCGGCTGCAAATGAGTTTATGCGCAGCACCGCTCCATTAAACTGGAAAGAATTTGGATCGAGTGGCGAGCTAGCGCACATTCTTTCTCTTGACTTAGTTCATCTTCTCGACCATCCAAAAAATCGGTATGGTCTAAACGTGACCGAGAGAGAGCTATTGCGAGCACATGGGAACCGACTGCGCCAACGGGCTGCCAAAATTGCTACGGCGACAGTTGACGACCCGGGCGGCATAGAAGGTGGTGGTGTGCTGCTTGATGACCTACGCAAAGATCCTATTGATGCTATTTTGCTAGATAAATAATAGCGACCTATGTTGGAGTATCAAAAATGAGTTGGCTCAAAGAAATGGTTGGGCAACTATCGCTAGAGTTCCCCGTTCGCAATAAAAGGATTTCCGATTTAGCACTTCAGCTTGAAACCTCGGGAAAAGAAATAATCGAACGTCTTACACTGGTGCAGAACGATTTGAATAAAGATCAAGCCAAGATGCGTCACATTATTGGGATTGAACGTTGGGGACAGCGTCGATTACGCGGCTTTCTTGGGGATGAGCCATCCAATGAAGAGTATAATAGTTACTGCCCAGAAGGTGACTACAGGCTGCAAGATCTGGTTGAATTATTCCGAGAGGCACGCGCAAAGACTGTTTATTTAGCGATCCAGTTGGAGGCTCTATTTGTTAGCGAAGCCAAGGTTGCAGGTAAGCTGAACGATAAACGGACAGAGAATGGAATCATGAGCTCGGACAGCAATAATTTGGCAAGTAATAATAAGCTTACATCTGCCATAAAACATAATGAATTTGGCCCACTCACGCCACGTGGCTGGCTGCGTTATTTAGAGATGCATGCCCGCATGGAAAGCAAGTCAATTAAATGAGGCAAGTCACTCTGAAATGATGCAGGTTGATGAACGCCAAATTGGGTTATGGGCAACCATTCTCTCATGTATCTTTGCGGCAGCACCTGCAACTTACCCCGGATACTGGCAAAGTATTGAAGGCTTCGTGCCTATTTTTAATGCAACTCACAGCAACGCAATTGCGGATATTGCGACGATGCCTGATTTTTGGCGCGGTATGGGGAGCGCAACTTTCTTGGTAACGCAGCCTCTCGTTGCGATTGGTCTACTGCCGACAACCGCTGTCCGTATAACGTTTATTTTGGCCATTTTCATGGGGACACTTGGACTCTATGCATGGCTGCTGCCTAAATTTGGTGATCGAGCCGCCGGTTTAGGTGCCTCGATCTATGCACTTTTTCCTCCATTCTTAACAACAATCTATGAACGAGGTAGCCTAAGCGATGCGCTAGTTATGGGCCTTTTCCCGATTGCGCTAATGGGGGCAGCTTCGTATAAACGAACCAGATCGGTTAGCGGGCTGGGCTTGTTGTTGATCAGCATTTTGTGGATGTGGCGCACGCAGGCGGGCATGGCGTTGTTCGCCACAGTTTTGCTGCTGCTTTACATTGGGGTTGTAGAGAAAGATTGGCGCGGCGCGCTGGTAGCCCTCTGTAGCGGTGCGCTTGGGTTAGCGACTTGGTTTCTCTTTGGTCATCTTAATGCCCCCGCGACTGCACCTTTTACTGAAAATTTTGTCCAATTCTACCAACTGCTGCTAAATCGTTCGCAGCCGATTTATAGTGAAGGAATTGAGCCATTCAATGTACAACCGAATGGCATTCATCTTGGTTTTGCCGCGCTGGGCATAGGAATTTTGATGCTTTGGCAGTGGCGCTTTGGTTCTAAACGGACGCCTGATGAAGCCGCAGATCCATTTGTGCCGGGCATCAATTGGTTGATTGGGTATGGCGGAATTGTATCTCTAGTGTTGACGCTGATTAGCCTCGAATGGAGCGCCCCGCTGTGGCAGATATCTGGCGCTGAACGTCTGCTTACTTACCCATTTCAGAGCCTGTTGTTAGGCGCTCCTTTCCTTGCGATGCTTGCAGCAAGCCTGTTGGTGGTAAACCGCAATTTTTCATATATACCCTATTGGCTGGTCCTAATTGCAATATCTGTGCTCAATGGTGTGCCCTATTTGATGCCCGATTTTACACAATTTATACCCGGTAGAGAGCCGGTGGCGATTGTTGGAAGCGATTACAATACGGTTTTGCTTGAAGCAACACTCATTGAAGATTTCAGTCAGATCATGAATGAGCAGCGTACAGCGGCGACGTTGGGAGGCGAAGCGGGATCGGAAATTAGCAACCCGCCAGAAGCGATTTTAGAGCTAACATGGCAGACGTTGCGACCGCCGACTTTTGACTACAATGTTTTTTTTCAGGCATTGATCAGGGATGGTGAGGACTTTACCGTGCTTACTCAAATTGATACACAACCGTTAGATGGGGCAAGACCTGCAACAACGTGGCGCGCGGGCGAGATTCTGACAGACCGCTATCGCCTAGATTTATCGGAATTGCCTAGCGGTGTAGAAGATACAAAATTGCGCTACTATTTCGGCTATTATGATTGGCGGGAAGGTGGAGAACGACAGCCCCTGCTGCTAGGTTACACACAGATTGTTGATGACAAGTTGACTTTTTATGGCCGCTAACAATATAGAAAAAGGGTCGCAAATCACAATCTCGCCTGAACCATCTTCTGCACCAGAACTAAGTAGCGAAATATTGAACTCTGTACCTGCACCGGGGATGAAGCGGGCGTCATTTTGGCGCGACCCGATTTTGTGGTTCACAACTGCGTTGACTATATTTGGCGTTGCACCATTCTTACAACCAGGCTATCACTGGGGTGCAAATGACGCACGCCATCATGTCTATTTTCTGTTTGAATTTAATCGTTTAGTGGAGGATGGCATTTGGTGGCCGCGCTGGAGCCCCGATTTTGCTTTTGGCTATGGCTATCCATTCTTTAATATTTATGGGCCTTTTAGCCATTTTCTGGCCGAAATTTTGCTGCACTTCTTCAACTTTAGCTACACGGGAGCCATTGAAACTGTTTTCTGTATCAGCATTGTGGGCAGCGCGATGGCCATGTATGGGTTTATGCGGTCGTGGGCCGGTTGGCGTGCGGGAATTGTTTCGGCATTAGTTTATGTTTATGCGCCGTATCATCTGCTTAACTTATATGTTCGCGCAAATTTAGCAGAAAGTATGGCCTTTGTGTGGTTGCCGCTGGTCTTATGGGCGCTGCGTACGTCGATTGTAAAGCCCACAATTTGGTCTGCCATCGGGCTGGCGGTTAGCATGGCTTGCTTGTTGATGACCAGCCAATTGGTGACGATCCTTTTTGCCCCGCTACTCGTCCTCTATGGGATCACGCTACTCTGGCTGCACACACTGCCCGATGGTCGCTCGAATTTGTTGCTACCTCCATGGGTACGATTTTGGCTGTGGGCAAAAAAATTGCTCACGCCCGCACTTGGGGCAGCAGGGGCGCTAGGGTTGAGCGCTATTTTCTGGCTCCCGATGGTAATGGAGCGTCAGTACGTACGCCAAGACCAATGGTTTAGCGGGCGCTATGATTTTCATGGGCATTTTGTCTATTTTTATCAGCTCTTTAGCCCATTTTGGGGGTTTGGCGTGAGCGAAGTTGGGCCAGATGATCCTTTTGGTTTTCAAATCGGTGTTGTCCCCCTACTACTTGCCCTGTTAGGTGTAGCGCTTGTTTGGCATAAAATTGGCAAGATCCGTTGGGAGATTGCTATCTTTATCGTTGTTGGCGTTGGTGCAACCTTTATCTCTACCCGGCTAGCGGCACCGCTGTGGGATCTACCTATCATTGGACAGATTCTAGGCGTGGCGCAATTCCCGTGGCGCTGGCTCAATATGACCACACTCTGCGTTAGCGTTTTGGCTGGGCTCGCCATGCATCCACTGGCCGAATTTGCGCAAGAAGCTGGTCTCTCTTCGGCTCAACAAGAAATCCAAAGAGCGAACCGTCAACCTGCCTGGCTGCACAGTAAGCGCCTGGACATACCGTTGCTGGCGGTGGTGATCGTCATCTTGCTTGGAAGCTACCCCTTTTTGCAGGTACAAATTACCGAACCAGCCGAAGGTCCCGTCAATCTGGCCTCCCTCATGCGCTTTCAACAAACATCGGATGAAATGACGGGCAGTACTGTTTGGGTGAAAGAGATTCCTAGATGGAGCGTTATGGCTGATGAATATATGCGCCAAGAGGCAAATGGTGAACCAGTCACGCCAGTGACGACGAAGGTCGACTACTCTGCAACCAACTATAACTGCGAAACTGGATCTATTATTGTTGGTTCTATAGAACATAACAGCATCATGGAAAAAGTATATTACTGTTCCGGTAAGCTAGATGCGCGTATTGTCTACAATCATTTTTACTATCCGGGCTGGCACGCATATTTATGGAATGAAGAAACAGACGAGCCAATTCGTGAACTAGCGATTAAGCCAAATGAAGATGATCCACTAGGCCGCATGGCGGTTTCCGTTCCCGAAGGTGAGGGGTATGTCATGTTACGTTTTGAAGATACGCCCCCACGCGTTTTGGGGAAACAGATTTCGCAACTGTCGCTTGGATTATTTGCCTTGATTGGGTTGTTGACTCTTGGATATCAATGGCGTACAAAAAATTCGTGATGCTTTTGATTACCTGCTGCGGGTTTCTCTACCCACTACCCAAACATGAGATCGTGTCGAGAGTTATTCACTATCGCGGTTGGCAAGCAATCGCATAGCTACGAGTTTAACAGTGCTGTCGGCTCCATCCTAGCCTTCCCCAGGGAGGAAACTGTCGCGAGATCGCCTCTCTCATTTGCATAGCCCGCAGCTTCTAGCGTCTGTTAACAGCTTCCTCTCGTGGAAGCAGCTAGGTAGAGCCAAGCACAACCAACCTCGCTATAATGCCACTGCTCTCAATCTACAATACATTCAAAATGCTAATCCTGTGGCTGCAGTCTGTGACACGAAAAAAGTTTAGTCTGTTTTTAACATATTACCCATTTGTTCATTCGCAAAGATGCACTTACAATCTTTTAAATAACCCTAAACCCAACACTAAAGTATGGCCAAATCATATACGAAATTTGTTTAAGTTTCGTTTGAATTTGTCCAATACTCATTGAATATTTCTCTGAATGACTCATACTCAACGTGACGTCACAAGCTGTAAACAGTGTGATCACTTTTGCGAAACTAACGCAACTAATTATTCTAAAAATATGTTCCGTTTCGCATATAAAATTTATATTTAACTAAATTAACGCAGATTAAATATCTTAATCTGTCAGTAATGCAATTGTTAAATATACATAATCGATTATGTGATTGAATTTAAAATAATCGAATACGTTGGCTCATCCCCAAACTATCCAAACGCCAAAATTTGTTTGTATCTCCATCCGCTTTTACTGTTCCTACAACGACAGAAACATCTTCACGAAAAAACTCTTGACTCGCGCTTTTTTGCAGCAGAGTTCTTTTAGCCATACCCAAATTTTAGTACATCCGTCCAGAAACCTTCATGCCCGCCGCAGCACCTTAAAAAGAAAGAGACGAGGCAGAATTACTCTGGAAAACTGTGAAAAAGAAGGAAATCGATAATGCAGACGTATACATCTACTGTTTGCCATGGTGGACAGGATACGCAAGTAGAGACGCGTAACCGCCCGATGATTGACCCGATCGAAGTTCGCCAACTTGCGAGTCTCTACGGGATTCCAATCCACTGCAAATACGACGTAACCGCAGGGGGATCAATTCTAAAACATCGGTGGCGCAAAGTAGCAGATCGACGAGCTGAAGTCGTCTTCGCCATTCAAGGCCCGGGTGAGCAGATCTGGCTGCATACAAAACATCAGTACGAGCAGCCAACCTATCGCTTGCCCTCTGGCGGGATCGACTTGGATGAATCGGTGGTAGATGCAATGCTGCGCGAAGTGGATGAAGAGACATCCCTCACGGTAGAGATTACACGATTTATTGGCCTGATCGAATACACCTTTCACAAAGATGACGCAGTTGCTCACTTTGCTAGCTACCTTTTTCTGCTAAAAAACAAAAGTAGCTATCCACCCCGCGCAGATGATAATGAAGTCGCTGAGTTTCGCTCAATTTTGCCCAGCCAGCTCCCCCAAATCTCAGCCAACTTGCGCAATATCATGGGCGAACGCCGTTATTGGGGCCACTGGCGCGCGCTACCCCACGACGTACTTCACCAATCATTGACCAAGCGATAAACGTATCATATCCGCAGCTATAAATGCGCACATAATTTTGACAGCCCCTAGTAGAGCGTTTAGACTTGAATATTATTTGTTCATTTAACTGACTTTGTAATCATTCATCTCTTCCGCCGGTTGAGTGAGTCAGACTCGTACCTGACTTCTATTAAAACTAAGCGAGACTGAATGGTTCTCTGATTCTTCATCAAAAGGTGTGCTTTCCATGCTCATTCCGCTCTCTTGGCTGGCCGAATACGTTGATCTTAAACTCCCCACAACCGAACTGGCAGAAAGGCTGACCCTGGCCGGGTTAGAAGTTGCTGCAATCAAAAATCTTGGCGATCAGTGGGACCCCGACACGATCCGCGTTGGCGAAGTAATTGCCGTCCGCCCACATCCGGACGCCGACAGGCTGGTGCTCGTGGATATTTTGCATGGGGCAGAAGAGCCGGAACAAGTCGTCACGGGCGCTCCTAATCTCTTTCAGTACAAAGGGTGCAGCGTAGAAGCTGGCAATCTGCCCGTGCTCAAAGCGCCGTTTGCACGGAAGGGTGCGCTGCTTGTGGACGCGTATACCGACGAGCGTCCGCGCCCAATGAAGAAGCTCAAGCCAAACAAGATCCGCGGTATTAAATCGTCGGGCATGGTCTGTTCGGAGCTAGAGTTGGGTCTGAGCGAGGAGCATGAGGGCATTTTGATGCTGCCCGACGATGCGCCAACGGGCGCACCGCTGCGCGACTATCTGGGCGAAGAGATCATCGAGCTAGAGCTAACGCCAGACATGTCACGTTGCCTCAACCTGATCGGCCTCGCGCGCGAAGTCGCCGCGCTCACCAATGCAGAGCTGCACCTGCCTGCCGACGTGATCGAAAACGACGACTCGCTAAACAATGTAGCCGACTACATCGACGTGCGCATCGACGAACCCGACCTGTGCAACCGCTACACCGGCATTCTGATCAAGGATGTAACAATCGGGCCATCACCAAAGTGGATGCAGGAACGGCTGACCGCAGCCGGGATGCGGCCCATCAACAACATTGTCGACATCACCAACTATGTCATGCTCGAATGGGGCCAGCCGCTGCACGCATTTGATTATGACATTTTGCAAAAACGAGCCGAAAGCGTGGGCGACAAAACCCCAACCATCATCGTGCGCCGCGCCGCCCCCAAAAGCAAATTCACCACGCTAGATGGCGTCGAGCGCGAGATGGACGAAACGATGTTGATGATTGCCGACACCGCGGGCGACGTTGCAATTGGCGGCGTCATGGGTGGGCTGGAGAGCGAAGTTCACAATGGCACGACCAACGTCTTTTTGGAGGCGGCCACCTTCGAAGGGATCAACAATCGACGTACCGGGCAGGCATTGCGCCTAACCAGCGAAGCAAGCCACCGCTTTGCCCGCGGCATCCCCGCCACGTTGAACGCCATCGGTGGACGGCGCGCGGCTGAACTTATGCGCGAACATGCAGGCGGCAAGATTGCGCCCGGCATGGTGGACGCCTACCCCGTGCCGCAGCCCGAAAAGGTCGTCTACACCACGGCCACCGACACACGCCGCTTGCTCGGGTTGGCGGTCGATTTGCCCAAAATTGTCTCTAGCCTTGAACGGCTCGATTTTAAAGTTTCTGAGATAAAAGAGCTGCCAGCCACGGCAGACGAAGAGGCTACATTCGCTTTGCAAATTGCAGCGGACGAACCGATCCTAGCGTCTGTTGCCCCATGGCATCGGCTAGACATTCGCTACCCCGCAGATCTGACGGAAGAGGTGGCGCGCATGATCGGCTACGAAGAGATCGGCACCACGTTGATCGATGACGTGCTGCCGCCGCAGCGTCGCGACCCAATTTTGCGGGCCGAGGATCAGGTGCGCGACGCTTTGGTTGGCATCGGGCTGCAAGAGACGATCAACTACCCGCTAACGACAGTCGAGAACCATGACAAATTAATCGTAACCGGTGCGAATGGCGCGCCACAGCATGTGGAAAATGTGAGCAATGCCGAGGGCTATGTTTCGTTGGCCAACCCTGGCACGAGCGATAGACAGACCATGCGCCGCTCGCTAGTGGTCAGCGCGCTGGAGAATCTGGCCCACAACTTGCGCTTTACGGATCGGCTGGCGACTTTTGAGATCGGTCGCGTCTACCTGCCAGAGGAGCCCAACCCAGCGGGCGATACCATGCTGCCGCAAGAACAACGGGGCCTAACCATTACCATGTGCGGGCCGCGAGAGACACAAAACCTCTATGCTGACAGCGCTGCCGAAGAGATGGATATTTTTGATCTAAAAGGCGTTGTGGAAACGATGCTGACCGCGCTGGGCTTTAAGGATGAAGAGATTGGCTTTGTGGCTGCGCCCAATGTGGATTCGTTTGGGCCGCGCTGTGCCGAGGTGCTGCTGCACGGCAAGCGGCTGGGGCTAATGGGCGAGATTCACCCGCAGGTGACGAGTGCGTTTGGGCTGGCGGCGGGGCGCGTGTGCGTGGCGAATTTGCGCATTGCGCCGCTGGTCACACCCGATTGGCGCGTGGATCCGATGCAGGCGATTAGCAATTACCCCCCGATTGTGGAAGATTTGGCCTTTATCGTGGCAGAGAGCGTGACTGCCCGCGACGTGCGCGAGGTGATTGCGCAGTCGGGCGGCGACGTGCTGGCTGAGATCGAACTGTTTGACATCTATCGCGGAGATCCGCTGGCCGCGCATGAAAAATCGCTGGCCTATCGGCTGGTCTACCAAAGCGCCGAACGCAGCCTGCACGAGAAGGAAGTGAGCAAGCTACGCGGCAAGATCATCCGCTCGGTGGAACATCGGCTGGATGGGAAATTGCGAGGGTAGTGGCCCGATATTCGGTGGGTAGATATATTAGGCAATTTCTGGTCGTTCGTCAATTTCAGTGGATGTCAATTTTGTGTGGTGGTTGACGTTTGGAGGCTCAGGTGTTTGCAAAAGTAAATGGAGCAAAACTGTTTTTCGATGTGGATGGTGAAAGTCTAACGCCATCGGGCCCTACCATGCAGAAGAAGCCAACCGTAGTTATGGTTCATGGTGGACCTGGGGCCGATCATACGGTCTTTAAGCCATATTTCTCGCAGCTCACCGACATTGCGCAGGTCGTCTATTATGATCACCGAGACAATGGCCGAAGTGACATCTGCGATAAAGAAGATTGGAATTTGGCCCAATGGGGCGATGACCTGAAAGGACTTTGCGATACGCTTGGAATTGAAAACCCAATCATAATTGGCACATCATTTGGTGGATTCGTCACGCTCTCCTATGCGGCACGGTATCCTGATCATGCGGCGGGGCTGGTCCTGATAAGTACAGCCGCAAAAGTAGAGTTCGAACATGTTTACAAAGCGTTTGAGCGGTTAGGTGGAAAAGAGATTCGGGATATCGCAGAAAAATACTGGGAAAATCCGACTGCTGAAGATCGGATGCTATACCGTGAACGTTGTGTGCCGTTCTATTCTAAAAACAGATCTGCATCAGGTGACTGGATGTCTCGAATCCTGTGGAAAAATGAAACGGCGCTATGGTTCAATGGGCCACAGAACGAGCATGGGCGGATGGACTTCCGGTCGGCTCTCTCCAAAATTCGGTGCCCTGCTCTTGTAATGGTTGGTGAAGATGATCCTATTACCCCATCGGAGTTCAGCGACGAAATCGCGAATGGATTGGGTGCAGGACAAGTAACATACGAGAAGTTTCAAGATTGTGGTCACGGGGTCGTAGGAGATAAGCCAGACGCTGCGTTAGATGCGCTTCGCAACTTCATCTGCTCGCTACCAGATGAGACCCAAGGAGCTGTTTAGCTTATTGACTTTGGTTATTCATCACTGACCGAATACCAACCCACCGATTCACAAAGCCTATGACAGAAACCACCCGCCCAACCGACCCCCATGTGCAAGTGCCGCGGCGCTTTGTGCTGCAACTTGTACACGGCAATCTGCTGCGGCGGCGGGCCGACTGCTTTGTGGTGAATCACTATTTGGGTACGCAGGTAACGGGCGCGGCCAGCGTGGTCGATGGGCAGATGGGCGGTGTGTTGAGCCGCATGGCCGCGCGCGATGCGTTTGATCTAGCGGCCAGCAGCGTCTATTTCGTGCCGTCGCACTATGCACACTTTAGCGCCAACATTGTGGCGGTGTTAGCAATGGGCGAGTTCGAACGCTTTATCCCCGCGGTGGACTCAGGCGTGTCGATCGAAGCGTGGATTTCGCAGCAGCTTCAGCAATTTGGCTACAATTTAGCCGTTGCCTGCTGCGAAGTGGATCTAACGGACGTTGCGACAACGGTCCACGGTGCGGGCAACAGCACCGATGTCGAACCCGAGATTGCCGCCTATCACTTTTTGTCTGGCTACTATCGCGGTCTGCAACAGGCTGCGCGCCCCGGCCATACCTACACCCTTTCGCTTGTGGAATTGAATAACGAACGGATCGAGCGCTTCTTCAACGGTATTGAAGGCGCGATCAGCACAGGCAATTGCGGATTGATGCAGTCGGCGGATGCGCTGACCGTGGCGGATATTGGCGCGTTTGATTCGTGGGTGTGGGTGGGCGATCTCGACACGGTGGACATTGTCAAGCAGCAGCGGATCGACCGGATCCCAGACCATTTGCGCTTGGGTGCGCTCTTGCAAGGCGACAGTTTGCTCAAGATTAGCACCATCGGCAGCGGATCAGCGGATCAGGCAATTTTTGGCACCTATCCGGCTCAGCTTATTCACCAGTTTCGCGAAAATATCGAGCGGGTGAATCGCATCTACGCTATTGATCTCTTTGGCCTCAAGGGGATTGCGCGCATGGAGTCGGATGGCGTGGGCACTGACAATCCGCAGATTTTGGCATCGGCGCAGAAGCAAATCAACGAGCTGTATGCCGAAGCGAAAAATATGCTGGTGACCCACGGCTACAATCTCTTCGACCAACTGCTTGACCCCGTGCGGGCGGCAGAGTTGCGCAAGAAGATTGCCGATCCAGCGACGGATACAATTGTGCTGCGGCTTGACGCGGGGACGGCAAATATTCCGTGGGAGCTGCTGGCAGTCGATGGTGAGTTACTGGCGCTGACCCGCTCGATTGGGCGGCAGATGGAGTTGATGGGCAATGTGCGCAAGCCGCCCACACGCAGCGCCGAGATGCAGGATCGCCTACGTGTGCTGATTGTGGCAAACCCAACGGGCGATCTACCCGAGGTGGAGCGCGAGTCGCGGCGCATTATCGACATGCTCTATGCGCAGGAGTGGGCGGAGATTGAGGTGACGGCGCTCTTTGGGCCAGAAGAGACGGCTCAGCCTTATGTAAAAAGTTTGCTCAACACGCACTTTGATGTATTCCACTATGCTGGACACGCGTTTTTCGACAAAGCTCAACCGGCCAAAAGCGGTCTGCTGCTGGCGGGGAACGAGGTGCTGACTGCCGAGATGATGTGGAATTTGGCTAGCCCACCCGGGCTTGTCTTTTTTAATGCATGTGAATCCGCAGCCACGATGGAGAATAGTCAGTCGGTGGAGGCAAGCATGATCGATGCGGCCAATGGCGAGTTTGTAAGCGAGCTGCCGCTTGGTTCTATCGAGGCACTGCTGCGGGCGGGCACGCGTAACTTTATTGGCACACAGTGGCCAGTAGAAGATAAGGTCGCGGCAGAGATGGCAATCGCCTGTTATGCAGAGCTTGCGGCGGGCGAGTCTGTGGGCGAGTCGCTGCGACGGGCGCGAGAAGTAACGATCGATACGCTTGGCTTTGCGCCAATGGATTGGGCAAGCTATACGCTATATGGATCCCCCTGGAACCGGCTGTTAGAGTAATTGTGAGTTCCGCACCTTCTTCTGTTTGTTTGTCTACATTTGTTTCAGCCCCACAACCCTTATCTCGACTTTGTACGTTTTTGGTCTGTAGCGCAGTTTTCGGGTTCAATGCGTGTTTTGACCTCACCCTAGCCCTCTCCATGGGAGCTTATCTTTACCCACAAATATGAGGGACATGGCAAAAATTGTGGGCTGCCCATGTATCTACCCCCTCCTAACCTCCCGCAGTTTAGGGGAGGAACTGATCTGGGACGCAAGATTCTGGCCGAAAATCTCGCAATCTTGTGCGCCCCGTGACGATTCCTCCCGCAGTTTAGGGGAGGCTAGGAGGGGGTGGTGATAACTCTGCCAATCCTAAAACCAAGCCACGGCCCAGTAAGATCTGGGTAAAGGTAAGCCGCTGTGAAGGCTAGGGTGAGGTCAATGCGTTGCCCACCCCTAAACAATGCTAAAAACTGTAAAAACACAAGCAACAGAGGGCATCCTTTTGATATTATTACCACTTAGTAAAATGTATAAAGTCGGGCTTATTCAGACTCTATAATTACGACTTTACGCCGTATTGTCGCGCCTGCTAATTGGCTATACTGTTCCCAGAATGCGAATACAAAGCACAGTAGGCAGCTAATCATCCAATCGTCTATTGAGCGTCCATAGTGCGATGAGCGGGAAAACAGTACGCGTCGTAAAATAAGTAAATCTAATCGTATACGTTTCACTCTGTCTGTTTTGCTTATACACTGCACCCTTCCTCGCCGAACCCACCATAATCAGCCCAACAATTCCCAACATTAAAAGTAGTGACACGTATTGTATCTTCTCAATAAATGGCGGTGGCCGCTTTGGCTTCGACCGTTTGCACTGCGTGCAAAGCTCAGCCTGCGCTATACTGCCGACGGGCATAATCATAAAAAATATATGATCTTGATTTCGCATAATTACCTACGTATCTCTGGCTGAAACGGTAGTGATGTGCGTCCGAATGCGAAATTCAAAAGTTAAATTTATGACCGTGCTGAGTATATCTGCCCTAGACGATTGAGACGATACCACGTATTCGTTAAAAAGTGCATCGGATTTTTTTGCTCGCGCCAAAATGCCACCGGATGCACGTATATGACAGACGGATGGAAGTAGTCAAGCTCTTTGAGTCTGTACCCATTGGAGTTTCTTATGAAAATAATTGTTGTACCCGCAATCATCGTCGTTCTGTTTTTGTGCTGGTTTATCTCATCGGTGACGGCAGATTCGGCCTGTGGCAACTTACAAGAGCCGACTAAAAAATGTGCCGAACAGAGATCGGTGTTACTACCCTATGTCTCGGTGCCACAAGAGCAAACCAGTCAAAGCCCAACAGCCGTACCGACAGGCGCGCCAACCTCAGAGGCAGCCAAGCCAACACCAACGGTTAATACGCCAACACCTCTTTCAAGCACACCAAATCCAGTGACTGCTACCGCGCCACCTCCCCTCGGCACACCCGCGCCAACCACTGTAGCAGGTGCGACCGCAACGCCCACCATAGAAGCAACTGCTGAGCCAGCGACTGCCACCTCAACATCTCCGCCTAGCGCGCCCACATCGACCAATGTTTCAAATGATGTCCCAAACGCAACGGCAACAGCAACGTCGGAAGCAACTGTCGAGCCAAATCAACCGCCAACGGTATCGCTTATTGCACCAAGCAGCGGCCAATCCTTTGCGGCGAGCGAGTTAATATCTGTCGAAATTTCCGCAACAGATCCAGATGGCTTAATTGAGAGAGTAGAGCTATTTGTAGACGATAACTCATTTGGAATCAACCGTTCCGCCCCATATCGTTGGGATCTGTCGAGCTTGGCAACTGGGCCTCATGCGTTGCGAATGGTGGCGATAGATAATGAGGGCAAAACAACTGAAGCAGCCTTGACCATAACCGTTCGCGAAGAGTCAATACCCGCACTGCTCTCTGACCCGCCGATTGTGTCCGAGCTCAAGCAGATCGGTAATGCACTCAGCATCTCGTGGACCGGATGTGAAGCAGCAACGTCGACACGCGTTTTATATGGCAAGGAATCCACCCGACCGAGCGAACTGATCACAATGGTTCAAACATTAACCACGCCGAATCTAGCTACGACAGGAAGCTATCAGGTTCTTGTCGAATGCTATGACGAGTTGGGCAACAGCATCTTTGGCGAGCCAGAATTTGTAAACTTTATCGCAGTGGGGTCCTAATGAAAAAATCTAAACTTATGCTGTTGATTGCAGTAGTTAGCGCTGTTACACTCCTAACCAGCAGCATCGACCCAACCCCCGCTCGATCTCAGGGTGGTGCTCCACTGATGGACTATCCGCGCAATCAAGATTACGGTCAGCAGGGCGATTTTATTGCAAAACGCGCCACGGATGCAGGACGGAGCGCCATCATCAGTACAATTGGACCCGCGCTGCTGCTGTTGCCCGAAAGCCCAGGCAGCTCGTCCGCCCACGTTACTTTACAAACTTGGGACAGTTCGTGGGACATGTCGAATCCAATGAATCCTCAGTTTGTGCGCTATGTCAACTGCCTAGATGGAACCTGCCGCAATGGTCAAGGGATCCATGCGCACGCCACCTTTACCAATTTCTGGAATGATGAAGCCTATTTGTGGACCAACAATCAGTGGCAGTTGGGGAACTCTCACAGGTACGATCCGGTGAGCGGTGATACGGTACCCGAAAGCCCCCCCGGCGAAATTACAAGCGGCAGGCTCTATGCGCCTTTCATTATTAGCGATCTGTGGAGCTATGGTGCGCCCTTTGCCAATAGCCAAACGCTCTACTACACATTAGCATCAGGCCCCGATTGGCGCGGCGCGCCCATTGCGACATGGGATCATCTGGGCAATACTGGGGTTACCGGCTTCTTCTCTTTTGTTGGCGATCTGATGATTGTCTCCGCGGATCAGGCATCAACGGGCATGGCGATCTATAGCATGAATGGGTGGAAGTCCGGCATCGCGTCGGGCGACTTTGTTCCCCAACTTCTATCTGTTTACCAGCCTAACTTAATTGAGCCAGACGGCAGCGGTGTCGGTTTGGGCGGCTACTGGGCAGAACTATACGGGTCCAACAAAATGATCTGGGCTGCACGCACCAACGCCAGCGCGGGTCGAGCCTACCCAGCTATGTACGTGGTCGATTTTAGCGACCCCACCAATCCGGCGCTTACATGTGAACTCTACTTCGATCAAGACACAACAACCCTGGCAGATGGCGACAACATGACGATGCCCATGTACGTCAATTATCAGGATCAGTATGCCTATGTTGATGAGATGAAGGTGGATATCAATGCGTGCGAAAGTGCCTATCAAGCCGGGAAAGCTGCCGATCCAGAGTACATTATAAGCAGCACAGAGATGGCGACAATTGCCTACAAATTTGCCACCCACCAAAATCATTGTGACGGATCGCAATATTTCCGTCCGCTAGGGCAGATAGGTATCTTTGGCGGGTACGATCGCTTTGGGACCGAAGCCATTGTTACTTACAGTGGCCCCCCTTTTGAAGAAGGCAGCTACCAAGCTGGATACATTGCCCACAATTTTAGCTCGGATCAATCATTGATAGGGAATGCTAATGTACAAGTAGGGGATACTTTGTCGGGCCGCACTATCACCAGTGTAGAAATTGATGAGCGGGTCAACACTCAGGGCATGTGCTTCTTTGTGACGAGCGATGAGCCCGATCAAACTGCCCCCTATGTTTCGGGACATCGTCCTCTAGCCAATCAAACAAATGTTGCAACCGACACCTTTATAAGCCTCCACATTCCAGAGACGTTGCGTACAGAAACGCTTGTCAATGCGTTTCAGCTAACGCGCGCAGACACGGGCGCAGCAGTCGCATTTCATCAACGTCTTTCGCACACTGGATCGATTACGCTGAGACTCACTGACGATTTGGCAGACGATGTGACCTATCATGTGGACGTCGCTGGCATTCAAGATTATATGGGCAACATAATGGCCCCCTATCGCTTTACCTTCTCGACGGGTGATGCGCTTAGCTCTGAGCCAACGCCAACTACAATTCCACCGACGGATACGCCGGTCCCAGCGCCGACCGATACACCAGTTGTTCCACCAACTGACACACCGATCATTCCGCCGACCGATACACCAGAGATTCTGCCAACTGACACGCCAGAGATTCCGCCGACCGATACACCAGAGATTCTGCCAACTGACACGCCAGAGATTCCGCCAACCAACACGCCAGAGATTCTGCCGACTGACACGCCGGATATTCCACCAACCGACACGCCAGAAATTTTGCCGACTGAAACGGCAGTTGTCCAACCGACCAATACACCGGATATTCCGCCGACTGACACGCCAGCGCCCACGGCGACACCCGAACCAACGGGTTGGATCCACTGTGCCGTTGAAAATGAAAATTGTTCAGTACCCAGTACGACCGTTGTGCGATACGGCATTGATGGGGCATATGCATACTTGGAAGAGGTGACAGGCACCGTATGGTGCAAGAATCAAGTCTTTGGCGATCCAGCAGTTGGCGTTACCAAGTCATGTGAATACTGGTCCGGAACGCCCGCTACTGATTATGCAGGAACGCCATACTATCCAAACCAATCGAGCCAGATTAGCTGCCTGCCTGAGTCTGAGCGAGATAATGTGTGGGTTGTGAATCCCGACAATGGTAGCATCACAATTATTGACACAATCCTTGAACCGGGCTCACAATCTATCATTCTGAATGGGCAGCGGGAGTTCTATGCCAACTATCGGACGCCTACCTCTATCACTCGGGTCGGCGAAACCTATGCGGTGACCTATCGCGACGACGATAAGGTTCTCTTTTATGAGGGTGAAACAGGCAATCCACTCTTTTCGATTGATACGGGACACGGCAGCCAGCCTGTCACATCAATTACCGATGGCGCGACTCTTTTTGTATCACTCTTTGGCAGCGGGGAAGTCATCGCGATTGATCCAGAGAGCCGTCGCATCATCAATCGGCTGGCTGTTGGCCCGATGCCCCGCGCGATGGCGATGGTGGGCACGCGCTTGCTCGTGACTCGTTTCATCTCCCAACCAACCCATGGTGAGGTCTATGATATCGACACAAATAGCGTTGACAGCGGGGCTACTCTCTCGCTCACGCGCACAATTCAGATCAATAAAGTACTGGTCAACGACGATATCGATCAAGGGTCGGGTATCCCCAATTTTCTTGCCAGTATCGTTATCAATCGTGATGGCACCGAAGCCTTTATCACGGCGCATAAAGCCAACATTGATCGTGGAACCGGGCCGCAAAGTTCCGGCGTGGCGCTAGACGACGACAATACGGTACGCCCGATGATGGTGCGGCTAGATTTGGTTAATCACCGAGATGCGAATGTAGAGCCGCTTTCACCCGCTGGAACAATCGATTTTGATAACGCAGCTGACCCCGCAGGTGTTACCTTCCTCGCTGATGGTGAGACTCGGATGGTCACATTTCAGGGCAACAATGTGGTAACGGCTTACAATGAGCAGCAAAATTCCTTTACGCAATTCTCCAGCGGTTTTGGCCCACAAGAAATGTGTACAACGCTACGCGGCTTGTATGTGAAGAATTTTACAGAGCGTTCAGTCAGCGCGATTGATGTTGCCAACTATCTAGCTAGCGGAAATCGTAATCCGCATATTGCAACGATCCAAACTGTGGACGACGAAAAACTGACGGTTCAAGAGCTCGAAGGGCTGCGGCAGTTCTATCATTCTAGCAGACCGCAGATGGGGCAAGAAGGCTACATGAGCTGTGCGAGCTGCCACATAGATGGTGGGCAGGATGGTCAAGTTTGGGATCTAACCAGCTTGGGTGAAGGGATGCGCAACACCCTCTCGCTTAATGGAACAAGCGGCACCCGTTTTGGCAACCTGCACTGGTCATCTAACTTTGATGAGGTGCAGGATTTCGAGCTGCAAATCGAGGAGCTAAACCGTGGGGAAGGGCTGATTCCTGGAAAAACTTTTAATGGTGAATCGCCTTTAGATCAAGTCATGATGGGCCAATCAGCAGAGCTGGATGCGCTGGCAGCCTACGTAGCGAGCTTAGGCAAAGAGTCGGTCAAGCGGTCACCTTATCGAACCTACACAGGCGAATTAACCGAAGCAGCGGCGCGCGGCCAGCAGATCTTTGCAGCGGAAGGATGTACAAGCTGCCATGCGGGTCAGGCCTTCCGCGATGGTCGGTCGCACGATGTTGGCACCATCAAGCCAGCGTCGGGCAATCGCTTGTCGGGTGATTTAAGTACTATCCGCACGCCGACGTTGATCGAACTGTGGGAAACGGCTCCATATTTCCACGATGGCAGCGCGACTACGCTGAACGAGGTACTGGATGTTGGAACACACCAGCGCTCGTTTATCGACAGTGAAGAGGCAGATCTGATTGAGTTTCTGCTCTCAATTGATCGGGATCTCTTTATTGAGGATGGAGTAGCGTATCCAGATTTTGAGTAGCTGTAACGTCAAGCCAAAAGATGATTACTTATAAGTTGGAGCAAGCCGTCAGATTAGCATTCCGCGAATGCGGGTCTCTCCCTTGATACCCATTACATACTACAGATACTGATGTGGGGTAATCGAACTGTATGAGCATAACCCGCGTGCGACGCTTTGACCAAACAATCTCGGGTATTCGGCTCAAGCATTGGTCAATGCGACGCACGCTAGTCCAGTCTATTCCGTGAGAAAATGTGCGACGCACACGAGTTAAGCCCATACATTTGCCCTAACTAGTTATACTCGCCACACAAAAAGCACCGCCTGTATCAACCGATACAGGCGGTGCTTTTTTGCATTTTGTAGATAAAACTGTCATAGTGGGGTAGGCAGAAATTTCTCTTCACAAGGAACTAATTTTTATGGCAATACTTACATTTGATACGCTTAGCGATTTGTCCGAGCATTTTGACGGCCCCGTTTTTGAGGACACACTGAATCAAACATTGTTGGTGAAAGATGAGCTAAACCACACTTGGTTACGCTATCGCTGGAGCCACGGCAAACGTGAGATTCAATACTTGGAAGATATCCCAAATGATGACATGCCGCTGATGTTGCAGATCTATCCTGAGTTTTAGATGCCCGCACTGGCTTCACTTCGACTCAACTCAATGCAAAGCAACTATTGACCTGTGAACAAGCGTAGCCAGCGCTATCCGCAATAAAGACTCATCAACCCATTCCGTGACTAAGCCGCTGACTGAGCGTGGACGGCAGTCTACTGGTCAAAGCCAAAGGCGACACCCATACCTGCGCCCCGTGACAACCCCCAACCCTAATTCTCGACCAGCGGTAGCAGCACCCTGACCTCAGAAGTTGGCACCGCCGTTGGCAACAACACCGTCCCCGGCGTCAAAGCAGGCGTTGCCGTCATCAGCAGTGCCTCTGCCCCATTTTGCACAGCCTCCTCAACCACAATTCCCGCATCCTCATCTTTACCACTTCGATTTTCGTCATCAATTACTTGATCATCCACACTGTCAACAATTGTCGACAGCGGCATGGGCGTGTTGATTGAAGCAGCAACCGTTGGGATAGCAGTAACCGTTGACATAAATGTCGCGGACGGCGTAAAGGTCGCGGTTGGCTCTAAAGTCGGAATTGGCGTCAAAGTTGATGTCGAATCTGGCTCAGCCGATGCACTCTCTGCTATTGGAACCTGCTCTTGCGTGCCGATCAGCGCAAAAGGCTGCGCACCAAAGATCGTATCCACACGTTGACCCTGCACTGTAATCACGTACAAACCAGGTTGCGGATCCACCAGCCGCACGCGCTCCACATTGTTGATCGTATCTGGCTGCATTCCAGCGCTGCCTGCTTGCGGACCACCCCACCCATAAACCGTGCCTGCCGGACCCTCCACGCGCAAATCTAAATTGTTGATCAGCGCGCTGCCCGCAAACTGTGGCGCAGGCGGATCCGTCCAGACTAACGTAAAGTCTAGCGCCGTCACGCGCTCGCTTGGATCAACAACAACTTGATCTGGTGTTGGTGTTGGGGGGACGGATGTCGCAGGGACAGGTGTCGCAGGTATAGCTGTTGCCGTCGGTGAGATCAGCGTAGGACTGGGCGTGGGACTAGGCGTGGGTGGCTTCATAATTTCGAAAACCGCTGCCGCCACAAGCGTAGATTGCTCTGCACGCAGCGTGTGCAATCCCTGTGTTGCATCGACTGCCGAATTGAGCGTAAAGCGAAGCGCACCCACGCCATCCACCATCACACTCCCCGCTGAGGCATTATCCAAATAGAGCGTTGCCGCCACGTTTGGATCAAAATTGCGGCCACGAAATACAAACTGCGATCCAGCCGCAGCCTTATTGGGAGAAACCGTTAGCGCTGGATCGGGTCGCGCTGCGGCCAAAATCGTAAACTCTGCCTCAGCAGAACGCCTCGCACTATCCACAACCCGTATGCGATAGGTGCCAACACGAGTCGACTCAGTTGTGTTGATCCGCAGCGAAATGCGACCATCCGCACTGCTTGCCGCCGCGCCAATCCTCGTACCGTTGGCATAAATCTCAACATTCGTATCACTTTGTGCAAACCCACTTCCCGTAAGCCGAAACATACTGCCCGCCACCGCAGCAGTCGGCGAAATCACAATCGTCGGCGCAGCCGCAGCCACAATCGTAAAAGTCGTAATCGCGCTTGTCCCCACCTCGTCCATCGCCTCGACCGTGTACAGCCCAGGCGCAAAAGTCGTATCGCTCTCCAGCGTAAAAGCTACCACGCCCCGGCCATCCACAGCCACTTGCGCAATCTGATTTTCACTTGGCGTCCCGTCCCGTTCGCAGCGTTCATAGCAGAGCGTCGCCACGCTCGACGGCTGAAAATTTGCACCCGTTAGCAAAAATGTCGTACCCGCTTCGCCCAAAGTCGGTGTACTCTCCAACGACGCCTCGGCAAAGCGCATGGTCAACCGCACATCATCGACCAGCGCCTTCATATGTGGTGCATTGCCATTACTGCTGGCATACAGAATTAGATTTCCCGAACGGCCAGCCAACTCATCCAAATTATTACTAAACTTTTTGGAGAAAGAATAGTCACCATCATTCGGCCAGCAAACTGGTCTCTGTGGCGAAAAGGGTTCGATATAAGCGCCCGCTAAGTCGATCAGCGTCACGCAGAACCAGTCGTATCCGTTCTGGGGGGACGCAATGTCCTGTCCGATGACGCGTAAATCGAGCGAAAGTTCAAGATCGCTGCTTTCGCTCACCTTGGCGGGAAAGTGTAGCGGATACCAAAGCCCATTGCCGACCGCGCCGCCGCCAATACGGAACGAATGGCTGCCGTTGATCACCTCATCGGCCTGATCCGTGCGCACCGGATCGCCCGATCTGATCCACACATTCTGCCACTCGTCTTGCCACTTTGGCTCTTCGAAATCGCCACCACCGATTAGGTTTTGCAGGGCAGCATCGGGTTGGGCAGCGCTAGAAAGTTGGTCCAGCGTTGCGCGCGATCCAAACGCATCCGACTCGTCATCGAGCAGTGCTGGAACGGGAAAGTTGCGGATCAGATGCTGATCGAGCGGCAAGCCCGTCGCGGGGCTTTGGGTCAAGTCGACTATCGTTGTGTTGGGCCGCGCGGTCAGTGCCGCCGCCGAAACCACGAGCGGGGGATCACTATCGAATTCAGCTGGCTCAACTGTGAAAAAGGCGCTGATCGCCTCTGTCGAACCCACGCTGTTGCTGATGGTGCCTGTATTCGTAAAAACGCCACCGCTATCGAGTGAGGGTATATACCCGCTGGGGGGCGCGGCCACAAAGGTGCCGATCTGATCCACCCCAATGATTTCAATTTCAAACGAGACACTCTTGCCCGTTTCAAGCCCCTCCGTCACATCTTCAAGCAACAGGTAGCGCGCCGAGACGGTATCTGTCAGATTGATGCGCCCCCAACCGCTGTTAAAGTCGGGCGCAATCGCGTTGATGCCGTTTGCCTGGTTGAAAGGGGTCGCACCATGCAGAATGGCGGCTTTCAGCAGCGCGGCACTTGGATCCGTCATGCCGACGTCGCGAGTTAGCCATTCGCGTAGTAATGCTGCACCGCCCGCAGCCAGCGGAGTAGCCATAGAGGTGCCGCCGCTGTACGCGTAAAATTGATCTTCGATACCCCAAAATGAGTTGCTCGGCGCTTGTTCGGCCCGCGTCGACAAGATCCACGTGCCAGGGGCCACAATGTCGGGCTTGAGGCGGCCATCGATTGTGGGGCCGCGGCTCGAAAAGCCAATAACCGAGCTCGGGTCGTCCGCGTAGGAGCCCCAGTTTGGGCGGGCGTTTTCGGATGCGCCAACGGCCAGCACATTTTTGGCCGTAGCGGGCGAGCCAACCGTGCTTGGGCCAGAGCCACTGTTGCCCGCAGAGAAAAATACCAAATAGTCGGGGTGTGTCCAGATAAATTCGTCGACCAAACGTGCGAGTGTGCCGTATCGACCGCCGTCGCTGTTGCCCCAACTATTGGACGCAATGCGTGCGCCTGCGTCGTAGCCATTCGAGAGAAATTTTCCGTCGAGTGTCAGACAGTGGATTTGGGTCGAATTGTCTAGCCCTAGCGCAATAAAGACTAGCTCGGCCTCGGGCGCAATGCCCGCGTGCGAGTTTGCATAGCGATGCTGGCTTGGGTCGCTGCCCGAATTTCGGCCATTGCCCAAAATAGAGCCAGCGATGTGGGTGCCGTGGCCGTTGAGATCTGTCCACGTGGTTTTGCCCAGACAATTGTCGTAAAAAGGGCCCATCTCTGCGGGGCTAAACGTTTGCCGCAGCCGACCGTCAAAATCGGCATTTAAGGATCCCTGGGTACTCAAACCAGAGTCGACAACGGCGACAATCTGGCCCGATCCGTAGTAACCGAGATCGTCCCACAGTTCGTCAGCATGGAGTACGCTACGCGCCTCGCTGTTGGTGAATACAAGCGGCGTCTCTGGCTCGACCCAGCTTATGGCGGGGTTGCGCAGTAGGGCATCGAGCGCGCTAGTTGGCAGGGTGGCCGCAAGAAGCGGTCCAAAGAGTGCATCGTCTGCGCTGCGTACTTGGCCCCCAATTTTGTGGATAAATGTTTCTACCATACTCAATGGTTCGCCCGAAAAGGCTGTAATATACAGGTCGACGGCGTCTGGCGGATTTGAGGCGCTCAACGTTTGGGCTAAGGCTGGCGAAAGTTTATAGCTTGGCTCGTAAGGGCCGACCCAGCGCACAAAGGGCAATGCCAGAACTTTGTCCGCATCGGGTGGTGCAATCCGCACGAGGTAGGCGTTGTCGGGGACATAGCTAATGGGCTCGGCGTCGAGCGCGGCAAGTTGCGTCAGCCATAGCGGATCGACGGATCCATTTACCAGGGTCACGTTGCTCGTTTGGCCAGCTATAGTTGAATCGATGGCAAATTGCACGAGATGATAGGATGTTTCGGGTTCGATGCCAAGCGGATTGTTCGGTATGGGCGCCTCGTTTCTCGCGGCAGCCGCTTGCAGCGATGTGGTTGGGAGTAATGTGGTCGGGAGCAGTGTGCGCAGGTCAAGACGAGGCGCGCGTTCGGTTAACGGATCAAATGTGGCTGCTTGTAAGCGCAGTTGGAGAGGCAAAATCGCGGCGGGGTCACTTGCGCCGGCTCGTAGCTGATTCGAGCCATCAGCGATGGAGGCGCTCAAAAATAGCGCGAGAAATATAATACCAATAAAAGAAAATTTCTTCATGGATGGCTAGCCTTGATAAGGCTCCAAGGGGCAATTGCGGTGCGGTGGTGGCGATGATATTGGAGCGTACTATTCTATCTGATAGTTAACCATTTTATGTCGCTGAACTCTATTGTCATTTGTCACTGATGGCTACGTCGATCGTCTTAGGGGTGATTGGGGGATGCGTTATTCTTGGTCTTAAAATTTACCATCAGTTCAGGATGCATCAACTTAGAAAATTGGCTCTTGACGAACTAATCGAAAACTAATAAAATTAGTCTTTTAAAAATAACGACGTTAGTTTTGAATATTGAGACCAGTAAATGGAGACTATGATGACAATAGCAAACCGATTGAGTATGCCGAACTATCTATTACGGTTAGAAGGTGTCGCGGTGTTTGGGGTGGCCGTCGCGCTTTACGCCATGCAGGGGTTTAGTTGGTGGCACTTTGTGCTACTGTTGCTTGTGCCAGATGTTTCGATGCTGCCTTACGTTATTAATAAACGTTGGGGTGCGGTTGGATATAGTTTTGCCCACACTTACACGGTTCCGCTTTTGTTAACGGCCATGTCGCTATTAAGCAGCAGCGACATTGTACTAAAGATAGCGCTGATCTGGTTTGCGCATATCGGCATGGATCGGGTAGTGGGGTATGGGCTAAAGTATGTCACTGACTTTAAGGATACACATTTGGGACGGGTGTAGCACACAATGCCCTATCCATCACAAGTAGATAAAATTGCGATTGTAGAGCAGGCACGGGTACTGATCGAAGCGGAGGGTGTTGATGCATTGTCGCTTACAAAATTGGCTAGTGCATTAGGGGTCAAAGCGCCGTCACTTTATCGCTATGTAAAGAACAAGGCAGAGCTTTTAGCAGAGGTGAGTTTTCTGACTTTTACGCGGTTAGTAGAATCGTTAGATCCAGCTAAAAGTTCGATTGAAGAGCCACTTAACTCAACTCTGGCTGATCCAATCGAGAAATTAGTTGCAATAACGCAGAAATATCGAAACTTTGCACAAGCTAATCCGCGTACATATGTATTGGCTTTTACGGCTGAGAATCGGGGCGACGAGAAACAGCTTGTACAGCTGATTGTGCCAGTCCAACGAGTTGTGGCGCAGGTCGTGCCCGCAAAAGGGCTTCGTGCAGCCTTGCGTGGATTTATGGGGTTATTACATGGGTTTGTGATGCTCGAGATCCACAATCAGCTACCTCGCGGTGGCGATCTAGGTGGTGACCATGAAAAAGCTGTTCGAGCGTATTTTGTGGGGTGGAAAAGCGAAGGTGCAACTAAGGAATAAGAGACTCTAGCTAGTTTCGTTGCTGCCAACTCGATCTAAAACAGCGGTACCGCCGATACAAAGAGCTGCTGAGGCGGGCAGTAACGGATCAATTTGGACTCCGGTAAACCGCATTGCTGCGAAGCTTAATAGTAACATTGTGCCAGATACAAGCAGCGTATTACTTGCTAAGATTTTATACATTTAATACTCCTATAATTCAAATACAACTCAAGTGAAACAGTAGCATCTCTTGTTAGGGACTCGCTAGAGTATAGACAAAAGTACCAGATAATCCAAACTTTATCCCATGCATTTAGCTTGTTTTTGCGGTTTTTACCCGATTCGTAGGGAATTCGTAGGTTTCAAGTACACTCTATTCATGATTAGGCATGTTGAAAGGGTATTTATAAACTTCAGGCGTGTCATCTATCCCTATTCTCATACTTTGGAGCAATACAATATAATATTCTTACTTCGAGGTAAATTACCTTCTCAATAAATCGAAACTAAGCGGCTTATTTACCTCAGAATATTGAAAAGACACGAGGTAAACGCCTAAGACAAAATGTTATGGCTCTTCGGTATCTCATATAGTTGACATTGGAACTAGTCATAGTGAATCTTCCGTGTTAAGTACGTCGCACTGTTCAGAGAGTGGTTCAAGCCAGAACCCATTGGTAACAATGCGACGCACTCTGTCGACCACATGAGATCCGGTTGAATCAACATTATTTTATGACATTGCTAAGCTCGACTTTGTACAAAGTAAGTCAAGGAAAAAGGGAATTCTGAGAAAATAAAAAGACTAAGGTAAGCTACATTTCTACAAACGACCAAGAAAGGAGAAATGATGCAAACCTTGCCAAGCCGAATTATAAAGTTAT
>ENA-ORXT01000223-ORXT01000223.1-marine-metagenome-genome-assembly--contig:-NODE-223-length-94681-cov-9.020855_pt1 | contig 94681 bp, 69 predicted proteins | sample MGYA00237868_ERZ511482 | MGnify/ENA metagenome assembly ERZ511482 | reverse complement strand
GGAGAGTATTCCGTAACGGTGTTCACACCTACCGGTGAACAATGCTGGGGATCAATCTTGGTAGAAGATAAGATCAGCGCAGTTCTTACGAATTGTCAAGATTTTGAAATCTTCTGTAACCAGACCTATGAGCCTGGTGATCCAATTTTAGATTTTCATGTCGTGGGACCTAATGATACAGACGGAACAAATTTCCCACAGGATTCTGTAGGTACAAATGTATTCGTTGATTCATCTGGAGATTCTCCAGATTGTGTGTCAGTAGCTGTTACTACAACTGTACCATCGATGGTAGACCCTGATGTTGATTCCTTAGCAATTGGAATTGACTCTATTATTTTTGACCTTACAACTGTTGGAACCAACCAAACTGTTCAAAGTTTAGAAGAAATTGCTTTTACTTTAGATGTCCCAAATATCAATACGATAAAAGCATGTCTAAAAGCTCCAGATGGCACGATCATAGAGATACTTGATCTTGTTTCTGGTAATACTTGTTCAGAGTCTGATTTAGATATAATACTAAGAGATGATGCTTTTAGAACACACGCAGTATTAGTATCTCCAGCCAACTGTGGCTTAGGTTCTATGCATGCATATTGTGGAGATTACAAACCTTTGAATCCTCTTTCTGGATTTAATGGAGTTGGTATAAATGGTGAATGGGTTCTAATAATTAAGAACTTTAGCACCACAGAAACTGCATGTATTACTGGAGGCTCACTTTCAATCATTGGAGATTCAGGCACGGTACCTTATCCTTTTGATGGAGATGTAACTCAGACAGATGCTCAAGAATATCTAATTACATTACCGGACAACAATTGTGGTCCTTACTTAGCGAGCTATGAGGATGAAACAGTTAGTGAATGTCCAGGAGGTGTCATAGGTAGCGGTATAGAGCGTACATGGACAGTTGTAAGTCAATCAAGTGGTGTAGAATCTATGTGTAGACAGATAATTACAATAAACTTCTTCCCATTGGAGGATTTGATTACTCCACCGAATTACGATGGCACGGATTTCGCACCATTCTTCTGTTCTCAATTCTTTGATACAAATGGATCATTGATAACTAGCATGCTTACGGATGAGGGAGCACCTCTACCTTCAGTGACTGGTGGAATTGAGGCACCTTTCGGTGAAATAGGATTGTGTGCTAATTATGGCTTTACCTATCAAGATCAAATACTTCCTATTTGTGGAGCTTTTGCAAAGAAGGTATTAAGAGAGTTTACATTGCTTGATTGGTGTTCTGGAGCAATCCGTTACCACACACAAATAATTAAGATTGTAGACAACGATCCACCGATTGTTACGGCGGTTCCTGATGATATTTCAATCAATACTAATAATGGTTTCACCTGTACGGCGGATTGGGATATTGTCCCACCATTAACAGTATTTGATTGTGGATTTTCAATCAATCCAGATTCTTATGCTTACAGTGTAGGATATTTACTAGCGGATGATAATGGTGAACCACCAGTTGATGGTGAATACATTATGGATAATGTAAGAGATGATGATGGTGATGGAATTCCAGATAGAATTCTTGATCTACCTCAGGGTAGAACTTGGATAAAGTATACCGTAGTCGATGATTGTGGTAATGTAGGAGAAGCTTTTACGGAAGTAGATGTAATAGATGTAAATGCCCCTAACCCAGTATGTGTTGAGTTTCTAGTATTGTCTCTTGGAGATGATGGATGTGCACATGCAGGAGCAGAATCTTTTGATAAAGGTTCATGGGATAACTGTGGCGTAGACTACTTTGAGGTTAGAAGATTAGATATTAATGATGACTTTGGTCCATATGTAGATTACTGTTGTACCGATTTTACGGATGCACAGAAATTAGTAGAGCTTAGAGTGTATGACTTTGATGGAAACACAAATACTTGTATCGTAGAAGTTGAATTACAGAATCCATTTGGGATTGTGTGGGACTCAACTGCAGATCCAGTGTACAACTTCGATTGTGAAGATGAGTTACCTACCTGTGATACTTATATGGATTTATTTTCTGCTTCTCATAACTTAGACGGGTGTCCTTTGACCATCACTTGTGATGGACCAAAGCAGGTGTCTGAAATCGATGATTGCGGAAATGGAACCTTTGAGATTATATATACCGCTTCAAATGGAACTAGTGATGATATTAGCTACACTGTTAGATTGAACTTTAGCAACTTGGATCCTTTTGATCCAGAAACTGATGTTGACTGGAGTCCATTGAATACTGGAACCATTAACGGATGTCCTGATGAGGTTACTCTTGATCCAGGAAATGCAAACATTGGAAGACCAATTGTTGATGATTCTCCATGTGGATTGATTGCAATGACTTATGAAGATCAGATCTTTGACGATGTTGAAAATGCATGTCAGAAGGTTTTGAGAACTTGGACAGTGATTGATTGGTGTACTTATGATCCAGCTTTCCCTAATCAAGAAGTAGCAACATTTGTACAGGTATTGAAAATTAATGACATTGAATTACCTGAGTTCAATTGTTCTCCACCAGTTTCTTCAATCTTTGGAGAAGAAAATTCATGTAACTTAAATACAACTCCATTAGATACACTTGGTATATTGATACTGGATGAAAGTGAAGGATTTGATGCATGTTCAGAAGCATTGGATAGAGACTATGATATTGAATATGAAATTGATTACAATAGAGATGGTTCTATTGACGCAAGTGGAACTGGTAGAAATGCCAATGGAATCCATGACTACGGTAGTCATACGATTACTTGGACGATTACAGACCACTGTGGAAATGTAAATTCATGCTCATACAATTTCCAAATTGAAGATTCTAAGCCACCAACTCCTTACTGTCGAAGTACGATTGTTACAGTAACTATGCCTGTAGGTACAGGTTCAGTGGAGGTATGGGCTAATGAATTTGACCTTGGATCTACTGATAATGTGACAGGCGAGTGTAACGATAATGAATTGATTTTCACGCTAGTAAATACTATTACTGGTGAGTCTTCTGGATCGAATGGTTCATTAACGTTTGATTGTGCTGATATGCCAAATGGTATATCGATCGAGATTCCATTGGAAATGTATGTAACGGATGAATTCGGAAATTCTGATTTCTGTGCAGTTACACTTTTATTCCAAGACAATGAAAATGATTCTTGTCCGGATGATACAGCATCAAGAACTACCGTAAGTGGAAATGTTTATACTGAAACTAATGACAAGTTGCCTGAGGCAATGGTGAGCATAACGAATAACTTCAACTTTTCTACACAGATGATGACTCCTGATGATGGTCACTATGCCTTTGAAGAGGTACCTATGTACAGTGACTATGAGTTAGTATCTGAGAAGGAAGATGTTGCCGTTAATGGAATTACTACTCTAGATTTAGTATTGATACAAAAGCATATTCTTGATCTAGTACAGTTACAGACTCCTTACAAGATTATTGCAGCAGATGCCAACAGAAGTGGTTCAGTTTCATCTCTTGATATGGTTGTTATCAGAAAGATAATTTTAGGAATAGAAGACTCTTTCCCTAACGATGATATGCCTTGGAGATTTGTTGACTCATCCTTTGAATTTGCGGATGTTTCAAGTCCATTTCCTTACGATGAGTCTATTAACTTGACAGATCTTGATCATGAGGAAGCCAACAAAAACTTCATCGCTGTAAAGATTGGTGATGTAAATGAAACAGCAGTGTTAAATACTCTAGTAAACTCTGCAGTAAGTAGATCTGCTAATTACATAGAGTTGAATGTTGAGAATTTAACCTTTGAGAAAGGTGACGCGGTAGAAATTCCTGTAACTGCAGCCAACTTCGATGAAATCGTAGGAGCACAGTTCACATTAATGTTGAACACTGAGATGGTTGACTTTAATGGAATTGAAGCAGGAGCAATGGATGTAAAGGACCAAAACTTTGGGTTCAACTACCTATCTGAAGGCTATGTAACAGCAAGTTGGAATAACTTGAAAGCAGTTACTGCTTCAGAGGACGATGTTCTATTCACTATTAATCTAATAGCTAAGCAATCAGGTAGTATTGCTAATGTTATGAACATTAATTCTGATGTAACGACCGCTGAGGTATATAACAATACTTTAGAAACAATGGATATTCAATTGAATATCAACGGACAGACTGAGATCATTGGTTACGAGTTGTACCAGAATGTTCCTAACCCGTTTGGAAGTGAAACAAAAATTAGCTTTAAGACACCAGTCGATGGAATGGTTGTACTTACAGTATTTGATGTAAACGGAAAACTGGTTAAGAAAGTAGCACAAGATTTCAACAAAGGTACGAACAGTATTGTATTGAGTGTTGAGGATCTTAAGGCAAAAGGTATATTTTATTACCAAATGGAGGCAGAAGGTTTTACTGCAACTAAGAAAATGATTGTCTTAGAGTAAGACTTGAGTCCGTAGTATAGACTTAGAATTCCTGTGAATATAATTCAAGAGGGATCTCGAGAAATCGGGATCCCTCTTTTTATTTTATGTATACTTTAGATTTCTTTTAATCTTTCTTTTTTCCTAAAAATCATAGCAAAATACAATAGTAAAATGCTCGTATAAAATGAGGTCTTTATCATCGGTAGAACATTGTACCAGCAGGTCTTCATAAATGTGAAAATGATGATTGCTGCAATTACTATTTTGAAAAAATCATTGGAACGCATGGAGCGTTGGGTCCAATTCACGACTAAGCCCATGAGTATAGAAGCGATGATCATTCCGATCATACCGAAATTACCGTAAGCGGGTGCATATAGATATGTTCCACCATTGTAAAAGTATTTCTCTAAGACGATTAGATTATAATAATAACTTTTGGGATCAGCTAAATTTAATCCGGTTACGAGACCGGTGGGTAACAGCTTGAAAGGGTAAGCATAAATGGTCAGACCATTGAGGAATTCATTTCCCTGATAATAAAAATGATAAACGCTGGTCTGTAAGGAGGCAGTAATGTTGCCAAGTCCAGAAGGCATATTGGCAAATTCTGTTTTACTTCCGCCACCTTCAAAAGTCAAGGCCATGGAGTCAGAAACTGTGCCTGCTACATCTAGATTGGTCATGGCTTCATTTCTAGTATAACCGATGATGTAAAGGCTCAATAGAATAAGAAAGGCCACGATAATATACTTCCACGGCATTTTTCCGGCAGCCAGTCTGTGATGGATTAAAAGCATAGCGGTAAAACCCACCGCTTCAGTCCTTCTTGCATGTAATACTAGCCACAGTAAAACCAAAGTTGTCATCAGCCAAAAGACCATGACCCTAAATTTTCGTTGCTCAATCATGTAGACCCGCATCTTAGCATAGGCTATCGCCCAGAAACCAGTCATTGCAGTTACAGCAAGTGTTGCAGCCGCTGGTTTCTCATCCAGAATTTCGTGGTAACTCGCCGTTAGGAAGGTTCTTCCAGGATCGGCGAGATAGGCAAGAAATAGGGTGCAAAGGCAGATAAAATAGAACGGCATTCTAGTCTGTCCAAACACAGGTGTTGACAATGCCATTGGTTTACTGTCTTGTTCTAAAACGACGTAGGAGTAGAAATTGGAGGATAGGAATAAGAGCCACAGCGTCATGATGGTTACCTGATCGTTGAGTTGATGATCAAAATTTACATAACTGTATAGTTTAAAACCAACGAGATAATAAGCAAGACCAGGAACCAAGGCAACACTGTAGATTAAGAAACTTAAAATCATCTTGGTGGAAATAGCACTGCTGTTCCATAGAATCAAACAAAGATTAGCAACCATGCTGATGTTGACAAAAAGCATGGTGGAGTCATAATTAAATCCATTGATCCACATTCCGAAGACGCAGATCATACAAATGATCAGCAGACATAGTCTAAATGGATTTAATAATGAATTCATAAATTAATTCAATCTAATCTTAGTTTCTATAATTTTCCACAAAGTACCTCATATGTTTTAGAGGATAAGAAGGTTCAATTAATTCTCGCTTTATCAGCTTATTTTTGGGCTGTTTTTCTGTGTGTTGTCCTCTAATGGCAGATCCTATGGAATCATGTCCATTTTCTAAAATAATTTGGATGGCTAATTTATTTATAAATTCTACCCGTCCATAGGTGTAGGCATAATGTGAAATGGAGCCGATCTTATTTTCAATTTCTTCTTTTCCTTTACATACTTCCTCTTCGATTTGTTCTTTAGAAAGTTCTGTTAAATTTTGATGTTTCCATCCATGGTTACCGATTTCATGCCCCCGCTTTCGCAAATTTTCAACCTCCCGCCAAGTCAAAAATTCTATAGGAGGAGACATCAATCTCTCTCTACAATGCTGTGTCACAAGTTCCAATTTTTTTTCACCAATGATATGACTATTGATGAAAACCATGCCCGGAATGTTCAACTCATCAAAGAGCAGACTTGCATCTATGAAATTCTTAAATCCGTCATCAGCACTTATGCAGGCGTACCGACCATCAATATGTCCGTTGAGTAATTTATCTGTAGCCTCTGAATAACTGATGAAGGTATATTGATCTTGGATTTCTAATAATAGCTTTCTGAAGTGTTGTTTTTGATCTTTAAAAAAATTATGAAAGACAATAAATAGTAAAGCTGAATCAGGTAGTTTATCGGTCCTAAGTTTCTTAGGTCCACGAGAATTTAAGTATAAGTTTTTTACCCGATTCTTCAAGCTCGAAGCTTGATGCTTCTGATATTGTCGATATGTTTTGATGTATTCAGACATGATGAAATCTTTTCCATGGTGTCTTAAGTTTCAGTTCTTTTTCAAGATCGGTAACACTCTGAATATATGCTTTTTTTAATGATTTGTCGTCAAGCTCTTGATTGTCTAAAGATTGTGAATTTTTCCTTTTCATCACCGCAGAAAAATATTTGCCGAAAGGCTTAAAGAGATTAAAGAAAAAGGGTAGGTTGATAAGTCCTCTTTTTACCCATCCATGAATCCCTAGATATATTTTCTCGAGACCTTTATTTTTTACTTTAACTGTTTTATTGTATGTGTTAAATGTATAGTCCTTATAAATATCATTTTCTATGTTAAGCCAGGTAGTAATTTCTTCCAGTGTTTCTTTTGGTTTACTTTTAAGGTCTTCAGTAAAGATGACTTTAAAGTGAGGGAAGTGTTGGATGAATGGATGTAAAAAAGTTAAATATTTACCAGTTTTTAAAGCCGCAAACGGGCTCTTCGTTGCCTGTGATTCGTCTTGTTTACTAATAAATTCATTAAAGCGGATGTCCTCTTGAAGGTGGCCATTCTGTTTGGAATAATTGAACCAAGATTTGAATCTATCAACGGGGTCTCTTAAAATGCAAAGAATGTATACATTATTACTTCCAAGTTCTTTATTAATTCTTTCAGCAACATTTAAGTCGTACATGTAGTCAGGACTTATGTCCAAAAGATATTCCGATTGACGGTCAGTTTTGAAAGCTTCATTATAGGGTCTTTCCCATTTACCTTGAGCTTCAATAGCAGTTGTTTCTGCATCAAAAAAATAATTGAGTTGCTTAGATACAGAGGGTGTAATCTTGGGGTGATCGCCGAGATAATTGAACAAGGAGGTTGTTCCAGCCTTATTGGTGCCGATACCTATTAGATACTTTTTGTTTTCTGCCACTAGACTCCGAAACTTAGGTAACCAAATTTTCTGTAAACATAGTATAGCAATACGCCATTGACAAAGATTTGGAAAATTAGATTTGCCCATGCGGCGCCTTCTATGCCATAGATGGGGATTAAAAAGAAGGCCAAAGCAATATTTAATAGGGTGGCAATAAAGAAGACATTCTGAACTGTTGATTGATTTTCAGTCATTTGGAGAAAAATGGCTATAGGTCCAGTAATCGCATTGAAGAATATTCCCACAACAATTATCTTAAGAATATTACCAGATTCGACAAATTCAGGACCATACAAAGCCATCAATTCGGAGCTGAAATAAAAGATGATCAAGCTTAAAGGCAGGGTAATTAAAAATACCCCATTGGTTATAAACTTTAATATAGATTTTAGATTTTCCTCCTTTGCATCACTGAAACGTTTTGAAAAAATAGGAGCTGCAATTACAGAGGCTGCAGTCAAGGGAATCATCAGTAAGTAAGCAATCTTTAAAGCGGCATCAAAATTTCCTAAAGCAGCACTTCCCTCAAAATATTTTAAGATAAAGGAGATGGTCCATTGGCCAATAAATAGAATTGAACCAGCAATGAGAAAGGGGAATGATTTTTTATTGGTCTTAGGAATTTCGATAAGATGTTTCCTGAAATTCTTTACGATGGTTTTTAAGTTAGGGAACTGCCACTGGATCAATGATAGACAGAATATGAATATTAGAGCAGCGGTGTAGGCAATCGTTGGTTGATGGTTTTCTATAAAATCAGTCTTGTGAATTATAAAAAGAATAAGGATCGTTAATAATGGTATAAGTCCATATTCATAAAGGGAGTAGGCCAGCGATTTTTTCAATGCACGGAACGACTCTGTATTAATTTTAATAATCGCAAAAGGGAAAAGACAAATCATTAATAGAATAAGATATATTCTTTCCGTAAAAAAGTAGTGATAGAAATTACTTCCAATTAAAAATAAAAGGCCGATTAAAATTATTGAATTTACAAAGACAGAAACACTTCCTTGATTGTTGAGATTCTGAATATTAGCCTTGATGGGTTTTTCTGAAATATATCTCAATAGGTAAGCGTCGATGCCTGCAATTGATAAAATGGATAGAATTTTTAAGCTTAGTTGAAAGAAGGTAAATTCTCCGTAAACTACTGCACCAAAATTATTGGTTATAAAAAGTGTTAGAATGTAAAGTAGAAGTATTCCAAGAATTCTTACGATGAAAGCTGTGCTACCTCCTCTGATCAATTCCCATTGATCCTTACCTAATCTGTTTATTATTCCTTGAATCATTCATTATAAGATACTAGAAAAAATATCTTCTATGTTTTTCTGTGGATCCCACCCTAAATCTTTTTTTGCTTTGGAGTAGTCGGCATAGACTTGCACAACGTCTCCAGCTCTGCGTTTCCCAATGTCGTAGTTTAGTTTTTTACCTGAAACCTTTTCCATGGCGTGAATCATTTCCAACACCGTTATTCCATTTCCTGTACCCACGTTGTAAATCTCAAATTTGCCAGGAGCTTCAGATTTATTTAAAAACTCGAGAGAAAGGGTATGCGCCGAAGCTACATCTTCAACATGAATATAGTCTCTTATACAGGTTCCATCTCTGGTCGGGTAATCTCCACCAAATATGGTTAAGCTTTCACGCTTGCCAGTAAAAACTTCATGAATTATGGGCACTAAAGTTTCAACTTCTTTCTTGGCTTTTTCTTTAAGAAAACCGGAAGAGTGAATTCCTGCAGGATTAAAGTAGCGGAGAAGAATGAAGTTAAGTTCTGGATTAATTTTGGAGAAATCGCGAATGATTTCTTCCCCCATTTGTTTGGTTCTTGCATACGGGGATTCTGCTTCTTTGAAAGGCGTGAATTCTGTAACAGGCAGTTCGTCTGGATTTCCATAAACAGAACAAGAGCTAGAGAATACAAAGTTTTTGACCTTATACTTTGCTTGACATTCAAGCATGTTAATCAATGAATTGAGATTATTTCTAAAATACTCTAGAGGCAGATCACATGATTCACCGACATATTTCATGGCGGCAAAATGAATGATCCCATTGATGTCTGGATGATCCTTGAATATTTGTTCGACTTGATCCTTTTCTGTCAGATCTGCTTGATAATTGAACACTTCTTTTCCTGTGCAGTCTTTGACATGGTCCATAACCTCTGGCCCCGCATTCAAAAAATTGTCAGCTGATACCACTTCATAACCTTTATTAAGTAGATCAACTATTGTATGACTACCAATATATCCACATCCTCCAGTCACTAATATTTTCATGAAAAGCTATTTCTTATTTATGGCCTAAAGCTACGAAAGCGATTATGATTTATAAGTTTTTTAAAATAGTAAAGCTCATATGTTTACATGCTGTAAAAAAAGACCATTATATTTAGGTAAGAATTACAATAAAGTCAATTAGAGAAGGGTGCTCTAGGCAAATTTTTATCCATTTGCGAAAGCAAAAACTGATGAACTATGAACGAACAAAAGATTTACCAAGAAAAATTCTTTAATTATCTGTCGAATAAATTCAGCTCAGAACATGTGCTTCATGAGACCATGGAAGTTCTAATGTTAAAAAAAGGAGCAACCTACAAAAGAATGAATGGGGATACGGCTCTACTGACCTCAGAACTCGTGAAACTCTCCAATCACTTCAATGTTTCCCTTGATAACATTTATCAGCCAGAGAAATACATTTCTTGCTTTCATCCATTTTGGAAGGAGAAGGCAACAAGTATTGATTTTATGGATCGATTTTCTTTGTATATGGCGGCATTAATGAGAAATGAGAAAAGCCACATGGTTTATCTTGCCAATGAGCTACCCATTTTTTATTATTTCTCGCACCGATATATTTTTAATTTTTCATTGGCAATTTGGAATCATTTACATTGGGATAAAGATCGTCTTCAGATTAAAGAGGACAAGGAAATTGATTTTAAATTGGAGACCTTTAGAAAGGATATTACCAAATACTATGCAAGCTCACCTGTAACCGAAATCTGGAATTCCAATATGCTATCTAACCTTTATCAGCAGATAATTTTTAGCATCTCAATTCGTGCTTTTGAGGATATTAAGTTTCTGGAAAATTTGATAAGGGAAATTAAATCTCTTATTGAGCAGTTGCGTCAAGTAGCCTTTACTGGTTCTCGAGAAGATGATCAGGAGGAAGGGGATTTAAAAATCTACTTGAATGAATTTGGTAATTATTTAAATATACTCATGTACAGCGGAGAGACAACAAAAATTTCTTTCCTCGGATTTGACATCCCTCAATTTTTAATCACTTATAATGAACATTTTTTCAACTACTCTACACGATGGGTTAATAAGATAAAAAAACGTTCCGTGCTTATAAGCTCTGATGGATTTCAATATAGAGAACTGTTCTTCATGAAAATGGAAACAGACTTCAAGCAATTTGAAGAAAGAGTAGAAAAAATGGTTGGCGTATACTATTAATGCGTTATAACTATATAATCATCCCAGCACCTACTGTATTATTCGTTGCTTCATCGATGAAAATAACTGACCCCGTAATTCTGTTGGTTCTATAAGCATCGAAGAAAAGTGGACTGGTTGTACGAATAAGCACTCTACCAATGTCATTCACATTTATCGTCTTATCCTCTTCATTTCTATGCAAGGTATTGATGTTAAGTTTGTATCGAATCTCCTTGATCACACATCTTGCCGTTTTGGTGGTATGCATGATACTGTACTTGCCTTTCGGCTGAAGAGGTTTTTCATTATCAAACCAACAAACCATTAAGTCTAGGTCCTGAGATACTTCCGGTTGATTGTTTTTTCTTACAATCATGTCACCTCTACTTAGGTCAAAATCATCTTTTAATAGAACGGTCACTGACTGGGGAGGAAAGGCATTGTCTTGCTCTCCGTCTGGCCCGATGATTTTATCAATCGTAGAATTGAAGCCTGAGGGTAATAAGGTAATTTCGTCATCTTTCTTTATAATCCCGCCTGACACTCTACCGGCATATCCTCTATAATCATGAAATTCATCAGAGTATGGTCTGATAACATGCTGAACAGGAAATCTAACGTCAATAAAATTATGGTCAGAAGCAATGTGGACATTTTCTAGGTAGTACATCAGCGTAGGCCCTTCATACCATGATGTCTTCTCAGAGCGGTGCACAACGTTGTCCCCTTTAAGTGCAGAGATTGGAATAAAGTGAACATCTTTTACATCAAGCTTTGCAGCAAATTGCTCAAATTGCTGTTGTATTTTATTGTATGCTGCTTCATCATAATCGACAAGATCCATTTTATTAATACAAACAACGAGGTGTGGAATCTGTAGAAGAGATGAAATGATGGCATGTCTTTTAGTCTGTTCAACGATCCCATTCCTTGCATCAACTAAAATCAAAGCAACATTGGCGGTCGATGCACCTGTAACCATATTTCTGGTATATTGAATATGGCCTGGAGTATCGGCGATGATGAACTTTCTTTTGGGTGTAGAGAAATATCTATAGGCTACATCAATGGTAATTCCTTGTTCTCTTTCAGATTTAAGTCCATCGGTAAGTAAGGCAAGATTTACATCTTCTTCTCCTCTTCGTTCGCTTGCTTTCACCATTGCATCATACTGATCTTGGTGAATTGATTTACTATCATATAGTAATCTTCCTATCAGTGTTGATTTTCCATCATCTACAGAACCGGCAGTTGTGAATCTTAGTAGTTCACTATTTTGTGTATTGTCTGACATAGTTTTCTTCTTTAAAAGTACCCTTGTTTTTTACGATCTTCCATACTTGTTTCAGATCGTTTGTCATCTGTTCTTCCTCCTCTTTCAGTTATTCTAGTTGTAGCAATTTCTTGAATGATTTGTTCAACAGTATTTGCAGAAGATTTAGATACTCCAGTACAAGTCATATCTCCTATGGTTCTGCATCGCACCAATTCATCGTAGACTTCTTCTGTTGGTCTTTTTTCTATGTAGTCAGAATCGGCAAGCAAGGTTCCCTCTCTTTCGAATACAGGACGTGTGTGTGCAAAGTAAAGCGAGGGAAGTGGTACCTCTTCAGCTGCCAGATATTGCCATACGTCTAGTTCTGTCCAGTTGCTTATCGGGAAAACTCTGAAGTGTTCACCTATTCTGTGTTTGCCATTGAATAGATTCCATAGTTCCGGTCGTTGGTTTTTAGGATCCCATTGTCCAAATTCATCTCTGTGAGAAAAGAATCTTTCTTTGGCTCTTGCTTTTTCTTCATCCCTTCTTGCGCCCCCAAGTGCGGCATCATACTTCCCTTTTTCTAAAGAATCCAAAAGCACCGCAGTCTGCAGTCCATTTCTACTTGCGTTGATTCCTTTTTCTTCTGTTGCCTCTCCATTGTTGATTGCCTCTTGAACGGAACCAACAATCAATTTGGCTCCTATTCGATCGACCAGTTCATCTCTAAACTTAATGGTCTCTGGAAAGTTATGTCCAGTATCGATGTGTAAAAGTGGAAACGGGATTCTTGCAGGATAGAAAGCCTTGTAAGCTAAATGAACCATTAGAATAGAATCTTTACCTCCAGAAAACATAAGTACTGGATTTTCAAATTGAGAAGCCACCTCACGTAAAATGAAAATGGATTCTGCTTCTAATTCTTTTAAATGATTAACATGATAATTCATTATCCTCTTTAATTATTCTGTACTTGTTGTAAAATGGACTGAAAAAGTAAATCTCCAGCTTCTTCAATGGTAAGTTCGCCGGTATTAATTGTAAGGAAAGGATTTTCAGGTTCATTATACGGAGAATCAATTCCCGTAAAACCTTTGATTTCTCCAGACCTTGCCTTTTTATATAATCCTTTAACGTCTCTTTCTTCGCAGAGTTCTAAGGAAGCTTTTATATAAATTTCAAAAAAATCTTCCGCTCCGATAATTTCTTTTGCTAAAGCTCGGATCTCTTTTGTTGGACTTACAAAACTGTTTAAACAGATGACTCCAGCATTTAAGAAGAGCTTTGAAATTTCTGCTATTCTACGGATATTTTCTTTTCTATCTTCTAGGCTAAACCCTAAATTGCTATTAATGCCTGACCTAATATTGTCACCATCTAAGAGTTGGACGAAATAACCAGCAGCAAATAACTTCTTTTCCAAATATTCAGCAATTGTGCTCTTACCTGAACCAGAAAGACCAGTAAACCAAAGCACCTTTGATTTTTGGTTAAGGAATCCTTGTTTGTCTTTACGATCTAGGATTCTATCAAATATGGGATGAATGTTTTCCAACTAGTTTTCGCTAATATCCTCAATGGGCGACAAAGATAAAAATCCTATTGCTTTGGCCTTAAAATTTAACGGTTTATATGAATGGCCTTAGTTGAGTGCGTCGCGGATCATTTTGCGGGTAACTAAATATAAAATCCCTAAGAAGAAGCCTAAAAAGACTCCGAAAATAATGGATTTAATGAGAGATGATTTGGCCGCGGAGATAGGTAGAACAGGTTCATCAATCAATTGAATAAAGGGTGTTTTATTCTTAAGGGAGAATTCTGCAATCTCTAAATTCTTAGTAGCTTCTCCATACATAGCGCTAAGCTTTTGAATTTCAATCATCAATCTTGACTCAGTTATCTGATCTGTACGAGCAAACAAGCCCTGGTTTTTGTCTTTAAAGTTGGCAAGTGAATAGTTCTTGCTTTGAAGCTCTTCGTAAATTGAATCGGTTTTTGATTTTATGAGCTCGAAGGTATATTCTTGTTTTTCTATGGTTTTTTCAACGTAATAAGTACTCAGGACATCAAACATGCTCTTTGAAAGCGCAACAGAAAGTGCGGCATCATAGGTGCTGGCCAATATGGTCATGATACCAGATACTTCATTTTGGCTATTGTTGATGAGTGCTCTTTTTGCATACTCTTCATCACCAAGAAGGTGCCCATGCAGGTGTTTTAATGCCTTGTTTTCGGTCATTGTAAAGGCAGGGAATGAATCTTTGGTGAAGCTAAAATTATCTATGTCATATTCGTCTGCTTCATCAAACCAACCTTTTCGATTCCATTCATTTTTACTTTTCAACAAGGTTATCAAATGATTCGCTAAATAATCATTAGTACCGTTGATGGTTTTCTTAACAAATAAGGCCTTTTGAGCAATTTTCCGAGATTTGGCCAATTCTAGAATTTTATCCAGATTCGTTTCTCCGCCACCAATGGGTAGGCCTATCTGTCCGAGTAATCCTGAAATAGCTCCACCAGCACTCCCGTCCTCTTCATTTAACATAAAACTTAAAGGGGCGTTGTAGATTGGTTTGGCTGTAAAGTATTTAAACAGTTGAAAGCCTACCATCAATGCAATGAAAAGAATAAGGATAGGGAATTTTGATTTAATCTCTTTCCAGTATTCTTGTGTAGTAAGAATTGTTTCCTTTAGGGTAATTTCTTCGCTATGTCCAGTCTCTGTTGACATGAGTATTATCTAAGACAAAGATATCAATTCAATCAATAATCTATTCGATGCTCTACAATATTCGCTCGAATACCTATGCCCCAATAGTCTGTATTGAGAATTTGGCCACTATCTTCTCTTCTTACAAGGTATTTAAGATCAATAAAGTAGTTGTGTAAAAAGCTGTAGGATAAATCCAATTGAAATAAGTTCATTGTCGTTCGTTTCCCTTGGAGAAAGCTTGCTCCAAAATCACTTTCCCTTTGTGAGTCAGGCCTTAATATATTATCCCCCGAATAAAAGTTTAATCTGCTTTGACCTTGGACAGCCCTGATATATTTCATTTTAAGTAAAATCGACTCGGTCGGTTGATAGTCTAATGTAAAAATTATTTCCTGAAAATTAGCGCCAAGTGGGTGAGCGAGCGGTTGGTTGTAATTGCTATAATTGGCAATGCTATAATTGGGGAAGGAGGGGACGGTATCTCTATGGGTGTATGTGAATGGTCGCACCGCATTTACTTCAACTCTAGCATTTAAATTTTTAATCCCACCAACCTCTGGATATAAAACTCCAAGTTGCCCACCAAACTTATTTCCATACCATCCATTTCCACTAAATAGCTCTGTCGTTCTTAAATCATCAATTATAATTTGGCCGTACAATGAGAATTTATTCCAGGGATTCCAATTTACATTTAAGCCCAGCATGACATTATCAGGACTATCTAAATAGTATTCAACGGTACGGTAGAGTATGACAGGATTTAAATAATGAAATTCAAAATTGTTTAATCTTGAAAAAGTGATGGCCTCAAATAAACCTATTTCAAAATTTTGCGTCGGCTTGAAACTTAGGTAATGTACTGCCATGTATTTCTTAGGCAATAGCACATCCTCTGGGTTAAGCCTTGTGCTTATAGGAGATAACTCAGCGAAAATATTCTGATAGTGAAATTTCCAGACTCTTGTATTCAATTTCAAATAGAAATAATTATTACTGTAGTCCTGCAGTAAAAGAGAATTATACCCATGACCAATAAAATGCCTGCCATGTCCAAACTCTACATTTATATGCTTTGAAATCGGTATTCCTAGATATCCTTGAGCATTGGAAAAATCCCGCCCAACTAGGTTTTTATTGAAGCGACTTATAAATGGTTTATAAAAACTGAAGCCGGGGATCGCGCTGAATTTAATGATTCGCTGATCAACATAATTGTGAAAATTGGCTTGGGCTTCTAGAATATTGGAATAGAAATATACTTTATCGTCAATCGATCCATACAGCTCTAAACCGCGCATATTGTGAAACCTCAACGTTTCTCTTTGCTTTTCTTTCCCAAAGGAAAGATTCAAGATGGGATTTATAAATAGATCAAAATTTTCTGTTTCTAATTGAAATAAATTAGCTGGATTCTTATAGATGTTTTTACTGAGAAATCCTACTCTATCTTCCCCTAGGATTTCCTTGTTGAAATATTTGCTGTTATCCTGAATCAAATATTTCTTCCTTAGATCACTGGGCATTTGGTCATCTAGATGACCTACTAATTTTACTACATCTTTTCTAAAGTAATTTCTTAATCCGGCATGAAAATTATAAAAGGAGCTATCCTGTATATCTAATATCCTTAAATATTCTACGGCCAGAGCATTGGGTTGATATTGGACTGATTGTCCAAAAACGAGGCTACCAAAAAGAATAAAACTAAGAACTATGATTAATTTAATTTTCATGCTCTGAAATTTAATAAGAAATCCTTGACAAGTACGTCAAATGCTTCCCCGTCTTCTTCGTGAAATTTAACCTGAATGGGAAGAGCAAAAATAGGAAGTTGGTATTCTATAATTTTTGATCTGTAAAGATCTAAACGCATGGCATCCTTTTCAGTCGTCAAAATAATGGCATCCGGATCATTAATTTCTTTCATTATTTTGTGAACCAACTCAACCTCCCGCTCTGTAAAATAATGATGGTCCTCATATTTCAAAAGTTGTACGATGTCAGCTTCTTGATCTAAATAATCCAGAAGGTAATCTACATTTGCAATAGCAGAAAGAAGCACAACTTTCATTGATTTATCGAGCGATTTTTTAATCGCAGGATTGTACATGAAATACGGATCACCATATCCATAATAACTAAAAAATAGTTTCTGATAAGATTTTGGGGCGATGGCTTCCATAAACTCTTGACGGGCTTGTGACTCCATATTAGATGGACACTTACTTACAATAATTAGATCTGCTCTTTCGGATGCTGATCTAAATTCTCTGAGCCTTCCTGCCGGCAATAAATAATCTTGAGTGTAAGGTTTATCGAAAGTGGTAAGTAGTATATTCAGACCAGGTTCAACACTTCTATGTTGAAAAGCATCATCTAATAAAACGACTTGTATGTTATTATTTTTTTGAATCATCATCGGAATTCCGATGTTCCTACTTTCGCAAACAGCAACGGTAATATCTGGATACTTTCTTTTAAATTGTAAAGGCTCGTCTCCAGTCTTAGTTACAGGATCATTTACGTTTACAGATTGAAAACCTTTGGACTTTCTTTTATAACCTCTACTTAACACACTCACCTCCACGTATTCTCTCAAAAGGCGTATAAGATATTCAACATGTGGCGTTTTACCTGCACCTCCCACAGATAAATTACCGACCGAAATTACTGGTAGATTAAATTCGGTGCTTTTCAATAAATTAGTATCATAAAAGATGTTCCGTAACACAACTCCTATGCTGTATAGAAAAGATAATGGGGCCAATAATATTCTCCCAATAATGTTGCCATTCATAAGTTAACAAAGGTAAGACTATATTATTGCAAAGGCTATTTTTTGACTTTGCTAAACATCTCATTACCGATACTGCATCGTAAACATTGGTATTTATCGCAATACTCCCTTTTTAAGTGCAATAGGGCTTGGCTATCTCCTGCATTTTGTCCCTTGTAACCTGACTTGTTCCAAGCAGAAATAATCTTATTTTTTTCGGGAACCATTGAGTGAAGGATTTTTAAAGCCTCCTCCTTATAGGCTTGGTTTTGAGTTTTAATGCCATAGGCAAATAGAAGTGGAACGATTGCGTTGATGATCAATATTTGCTTACTAGCTGATCCAATTTTCTTTGGAACTGGCTTTGTTACAACGCCAAACCTGTAATGGGTGTCCCAATATTTACTCGCAGTAACAGATAATAATTTCTCAAGCTCAATGACACTTCTACTTGCTAGTATTTTTTGAAATATTCTGCCTGTGGTATGAATCATTGCACACAACTGAGCCATTCTAATGGTAGGAAAATTGAGGGGGCGCATGCGCGAAAATTTCCATTCATGTTTCTTAATACCCTGAAGTTTATACTTGTTTTTTAAATGTTCATATTCTTGATTTAATTTTTTGCAGTAATCATCTACTGGTTTGGTGAGAAAGCCAGCCTGACCAAAAATTAAAGCTTCTAGCTGAAATAAATTAGATTGATGTTTTATGAATAGCTCAAATTTTGTTTGCTCGAATAATCGAGAAAATGCTTCGTTATTTACTTTGTATCCAAGGTGTTTGGCAATAACCTTATAGGCAACCAAATCCCAATTATTTTGGTGAGCCTTGAGGCTAGTTAATATATCTTCCGTTTTCTTTTCTAGCCTTTCAATACTCATTCTTTCCAACCAATGCGATTTAATCATCGGTGAAATGTTTTTCAGAAATTGTGAGCAGGGTACCCAATCTTGATTTAGCATAAGTCTGCCGTATTGCTCAATCATGAAGTTTGAGATTCTTGTACTAAGGCAAAGTGTCGGAATTTCAGTGCCATCGGGATATTTTATTTCTGTATCATGTTTGTATACCACATGGAGAATTACATTTGCGTAAGCGGGGTCTAATGAATGTTTATGAGAAATCCAGTCTGAACTTTTAATGTGAATCTCAATACTACCGATCCACCTTGTCTTGTCAATGATGACCTCGCCTTGTAAAAAATCTGGCCCTGAATTAAAGTTGTGTAGACCAGGGTGCTTTATAACTATGGGCAATTGCTTGGTGGTCTTAAGCTCTTGTCTTTCAAATTTTTGAAATTTCCAGATGTATTGAAGTAAATCCTCTTTAAATCTCACTTTAATATTAATTACCTGAAAGACTCTTAGGTAAACAAATACTCTAAAATTGGATTGTAGGGGCAACGTTTGTATGTCTTACCTTCGTTATTATATGGTAGAGCATAAATTGTTAAGATTCTTATATAAAAAATTTATTTAAAAATTTTCTTCAAAATCGGAGAAAAAGTGTCGGTTATCAGGTAATTCCTTCGTAAAAATGGGGGAATTACCTGTGTTGATACTGCTGTTATTAATTTAGATTTACTAAAATTTACTCACTTTATGAACCGATTATCCTTACAACCGATTGTCCCCCCACTATTACTATTAATATTGACTGGAATTTTTATTTCTGGTCCAATATATTCTACTGGAGATCCAGCCATTGCACGATACAGTTTCGATAACTGTCAATCGTACTTTACAGATGGTTCTCATCAGAACTATTCTGAACTCACTGCAACATTTACGAATCGAGCAAATGTTCAAATGTTGGACCAATCTGGAAGTTTATATCGATTAAACCCAACAGAAAATCCTCATTCTTGTACGCCAGGATTGAATGGAACGATTGCTATGTGTGTCGGGACAACTGAAGATTGTTCTTATGTGCCAAATGCAGCAGATGCCGTCAGATTTGATATTCGATTAATTCCTTCCGGTAATCAATTTGTACGATTATCTAAATTGGACTTTTTTGAATTGGCTCCATTTAATTTTGAATGGATCGATGGATTCTCTTCCGTAAATAACTATCCGACAAAGTATGGTTTAAGGATTAGTGTTAATGGAACAACTATTTACCAACAACAAGATATTCCTACTACTCAAAATTGGACTTTAGAAAGTTACTCTTTTGTTGGACTTCCTCAATTCACAGTTTCAGAAGAAACGGTTTTCAATTTTGAATTATTCGCCTATTGCCCAGCTGGAATTAGTGCTACGCAGCGAGTTTGGGATCTTGAAGACATCACAATTGTTTCTGAGTGTCTGGATCAAAAAATAACCAATGGAGGACAGATTACTGGTGGTCCATTTACAGTATGTGTAGATGGCGAGGCAGATTTTCTTCCCGCGATCGGATTAGCAGGTGCCACAGGACAAAATAGTTCTTGGATATTCACGGATGAAGCTGGAAATATTTTGGCTTTAACGGACAATCCAAGTAGCTATAATTTAGATGCCTCTGGATCAGGTGATTGTCTCCTTTTGAACATCTCTTACCAAAACGGTATAGGAGGACTTCAAGTTGGATCCAACGTAGCCAACCTTACTGGAATCTTTGATTTCTCAAATAGTATTACAATTAATAAATCACAACCTCTAGGTGGTTCACTTAATACACCGTCACCCATCGTATTTTGTATTGATGGCATAGCGGATAATGTAACCGACCTTACCCTAAGTGGAAATTCAGGAGTAACTTCTTCTTGGATTGTAACCAATGATTTGGGTACGATCATAGGTCTTCCACAAAATATAGAAGATGTAAATTTTGACGTTGCTGGAGCGGGTAACTGCTTTATATGGAACGTTAGCTATGCAGGTACTATTACAGGCTTAAGCCTAGGAAGTCCACTCAATCAACTGGATGGTTGCCTTGGAATTTCTAATGGAGTCCAAGTAACTAGAATATTAGTGGAAGCCCCAATATTAAGCGCTGGTCCTTTTACCTTTTGTAAAGATGGCCAAGCAGATATGATTGATGTTGAAACTCCGGACAATAGTACATGGAATTTATTGGATGAAAATTCAGTGGCTATTCAAACCATTCCTGAGCTATCGCAATTTAATTTTGATGCGTTGGAACTTGGGACCTATACGGTAAGATTAACTCTTACGGATGAAGACCAAATATGTTCTGTAGAATCTAATCCTATAATTATCAATTTGGTTATGCCAGTCGGTGGAACAATTGAAGGTGGTCCATTTAATTTCTGTATTGATGGTGTTGCTGATAATGTTTCGGACATTACAATTTCTGGTAATGAGGGAAATGTCAACACATGGATCGTCACAGATGAAGATGGAGAAATTTTAGGCTTGCCGGCAGATATTACGGCAGTCAATTTCGAGGATGCTGGCATTGGGTCATGTCTTATATATAACGCAAGTTCTTTCGATTCATTAATGAATATTTCTGTTGGAATTGATTTATCAGATATTGAAGGATGCTTTGCATTGAGTAATAGCATAACTGTGATTAGAAGTATTCCAGCAGGAGGTACGCTGACTGGTGGACCATTTGATTTCTGTATAGATGATGAATCCGATTTCGTAAGCGGTATTACGCTCAGCGATAACGAAGGGACTAACTCTAACTGGGTTGTCACAGATAGTACAGGAATGATTCTAGGCTTACCTGATGATATAGAAGCTGTCGATTTTAATGCCGCAGGTGGAGGAATTTGCTTCATATATAATGTCAGCTTTGAGGATGGACTTCAGGGCTTAACTGTAGACGCTAATCTTGATGATCTACAAGGTTGTTTTAATTTGTCTAATAGTATTTCAGTAAATAGAACAAATCCTTTAGGTGGAACCCTAGAGGGTGGACCATTTAATTTCTGTGTAGATGGAACAGATGATAGGGTATCTGGAATTACTTTGACGGGTAATTCTGGGGTGTTGACTACTTGGATTGTAACGGATCAGGATAGTATAATTTTAGGATTGCCAGCAGAGATTGATAGTGTTAATTTTGATGAAGCTGGAGCGGGCTCTTGTTTAATCTGGAGTATTTCACATGGAAACGATTTGGAAGGATTAGAAGTTGATGGCAACTTAGCTGATCTAGAAGGCTGTTTTGCAATTTCCAATAACCTGACAGTAAACAGATCTGAAGTGAATGGTGGAACACTTACCGGTGGACCTTTTTCTTTCTGTATAGATGGAACAGAAGATAATGTGGATAATATAACATTAGCTGATAATATTGGACCTAATACACTTTGGGTAGTGACAGATACCTCAGGTGTTATTCTGGGCCTACCTGATGATATAGAAGATGTAAATTTCGACGAGGCTGGAGTAGGTACTTGTCTTATTTGGTCGTTAAGTACCTTAGATGAACTTTCTGGATTGACAGTTGGTGAAAATATAAGTGACCTTGAAGGATGTTTTTCATTTTCCAACAGTATAACAGTGGTCAGATCAACGGAAGAAGGTGGAACACTTACTGGTGGACCTTTTGAATTTATGATCGATGGAACTCCAGACTTTGTCAGTGGAATTACTTTAGCCGATACCTTGGGAAGTAATTATTCATGGTTAATTACAGATGAAGATGGAATTATTCTAGGCTTACCTGATGATCCGGAAATGGTAGATTTCGATGCCGCCGGAATAGGAGTTTGCCTCATATGGAATATAGCTTTTGCAGATGGACTTACAGGTCTTGAAGTTGATGGAGACATCTTAGATCTTGAAGGATGTTTTGATTTATCTAACAACATCATGGTTACGAGAAGTGCATCAGCTGGTGGATTAATTACTGGTGGACCATTCTCATTTTGTATAGATGATACTCCAGATATGGTTTCTGGGATTGAATTGACCAACAATATGGGAACCAACTCTCAATGGGTTGTTACAGACTCAATGGGTGTTATTTTAGGCTTACCTGATGATATAGAAGATGTTGATTTTAATGAGGCAGGAATTGGCGTGTGTCTTATTTATCACCTTTCACATGAAGACAATATTACAGACCTAGCTATTGGAAATAATCTAAGTGATCTCGGTGGGACCTTTGGACTTTCTAATTCAATTTCAGTCACAAGATCAACCCCTGTAGGAGGTATGTTGACCGGCGGACCGTTTGAGTTCTGTGTCAATGGAATTCCAGACATGGTATCAGGAATTGAGCTCACTGGTGCAGAAGGAGAAACTATAATCTGGATCGTTACAGATCAAGAAGGTCTGATACTTGGTATTCCAACAAATATTGAAGATGTTAATTTTGATGATGCGGGTGCAGGAACCTGCCTGATTCACAGCATCTCATATATCGGAACAATAAACGGATTAGAAGTAGATGGAAACTTGACAGGTTTATCCGGCTGTTTTGACCTCTCAAGCAATAACATTCAGGTGGTTAGAACTGAAGAAGAAGGTGGAACACTTGAAGGTGGACCATTTAATTTTTGCGTAGATATGGAGGATGATTTTGTCAGTGGAATAACACTCACAGGTGCTGCAAGTAATAATAATATTTGGGTAGTTACGGATGAAGATGGATTGATTCTTGGATTGCCCGCAGATATTGAAACTGTAAACTTCAATGATGCTGGACCAGGAGTATGTTTAATTTATAACATCTCTTCTGACATGACCATTACAGGATTAGAAGTAGATTCAAATTTAAATGATATTGAAGGATGCTTTGGTTTATCAAATGCAATTACAGTAACTAGAGTACAAACCTCTGGGGGCGTTATTGCAGGCCCAATGTCCTTCACCTTCCAGATTGATGGAACACCAGATATGGCCACTGGCCTTTCATTATCTTCCAATACCGGTACTAATACACAATGGGTCGTTTTTACTGTAACAGGTAATATAATAGCACTCCCTGCCAATATTGAAGACGTTAATTTTGATGACTTTGGAGTCGGAACTTGCTTCATTGCAAGTATTTCATTTGAAGATGGACTGACTGGTCTAGCCTTAAATGAAGATATTGCAGAATTGGATGGTTGTTTTGGTGTTTCCAATAATATTGAAGTAACAAAAGTAGCCTCTGCTGGAGGTGTTTTAGAAGGTGGACCTTTTAGCTTCTGTATTGATGGAGAAGCGGATATGGTTTCTGGCTTGACTTTGACAGATAATTCAGGAACAAATTCTGATTGGCTTGTCACAGCTTCGGACGGGGAAATTCTAGGTTTACCAGATGACATAAACACCGTAGATTTTGATTTGGCTGGACCGGGTGTTTGTTCGATTTATAACATTTCTTATGAATCAGGATTGACTGGTTTAGCTGTTGGAAATAATCTCTCTGACCTTGATGGTGTATTCGGTTTATCTAATCCGGTGTTAGTAAATAGAGGCCAACCAGATGGTGGTGTCATTGCCGGTGGACCTTACGATCTGTGTATTGATGGAACGGAGGATTTTATTACTGATATTACGACCGCAGATATTTCAGGAACTAATACCACATGGGCAATCACAGATGGTCTAGGAATAATTCTAGTAATTACGGAAGAAATAGATACAATCAACTTTGATCTAGCTGGAGGTGGAACATGTTCTATTTATAATGTTTCCTTTGAAACTGGTATCGGAGGTCTTGAAGTAGACGCTGATATAAATGAACTTACCGGATGCTTTGATTTATCTAACAGTATAGATGTAAATCGTACAGAATTGAATGGAGGAAATCTAGAGGGAGGACCATTTAGCTTTTGCATAGATGATGATCCAGACATGGCGACTGGAATCTCTTTAACAGATGTTGTAGGGCCCAACACTTCATGGATTGTATCAGACACAGCTGGCGTTTTATTAGCTGTAGAAGTAAATCTTGGAGACATAGATTTCAATGAACTCAATGGTGGAACCTGCTTTATAAATCATATGGCGTTTAGTAATGGACTTACTGGACTCATGGTTGGAAATAACTTTACTGATTTGGCAGGATGTTTTGACCTTTCTCAATCTCTTGAAGTTAATAAACTTCAGCCTGAGGGTGGAGTTGTTGTAGGTGATGATTTAAGTATTTGTATAGATGATGATCCTGACTTTATTACTAGTGCTAGTGTAACTGGAGCAGGAGGAGCGGACACAACACTTTGGTTAATTACTGACCCAGGAGGAATTATATTGGATACCTTGTCTGACATTACAACTTTTGATTTCAATGAATCAAATTTTGATACCTGTGTTGTATGGAACATCTCCTATATGAATGGAATCACAGGACTATTTTTCGGAGAAAATATTGCAGATCTAGATGGATGTTTTGATATTAGTAACAATAATATCATGGTATTTAAATCCGAACCTGATGGTGGTATATTATCTCCGCAGTCCTTTAATATTTGTATTGATGGAATGCCAGATTTATTAGACATCGAGTTAACAAGTACTACAGATCCTAACCTAGCATGGATTATTTCAGATGCCAATGGATTGATTGTAATGCTTCCGATGGAAATAGACACGGTAGATTTTGATCAATTTCCGATAGGAACCTGTTTTGTTAATTCTATTTCCTTTGATTTAGGATTGACTGGTTTATCTGTCGGAAACAACCTGAGTGCTTTAGACGGTTGCTTTGATTTATCTAATACGGTTCAAGTTGCAAAAGAAGATTGTATCGTCATGAGTAATGACAGTATTGTTATTAATGAAATTAGTGAAGAAGAGCAGGTTGAAATTAAAAACGTTGGGAATACGACCATTGATGTTTCTGGATATACTTTACTTCAGGCCTTTTTCATGGCACCGTTGAATATGATTTCTTTGGATTGTGGAACATTGATGCTGGCTCCGGGTGACATTCTTGTTGCAAATGTAAATTTCAATATAAATGGATCTACGGGTGAGATGGGACTTTTAAATTCTGAAGGCACATTGATAGATTATGTAGAGTGGGGAGGTTCGAATCATGCCAATGCTACCGCAGCATCTAATGCTGGTATTTGGTTGCTAGGAAGTGGCCCTGCGCCAGCTTTTGATGAACCAGAGACCTTGGAATATGATGGTGTTGGAAATGCATCTACGGATTGGTCGGTTGACGATGAAACTTTATGTAGCGATAATCTTATAGGACCTATCAATCCGACGGAGCTTAATTATTCACTTTATCCGAATCCGGCCAACGGCGAGTTGTTCGTAGAATTGGATTCAGAAATTAGTGAAGAGATGAACATTAATATTTATGATCCTTTCGGCAAATTATTAATGACGAGTAAGAAAGGAATCGGATCTGCGAAAACATCAAGTATGAATGTTTCAGAATTGAAAGAAGGAGCATACATATTTATTATGTCTACTAAATCAGCAAGTAAAGCAGTACGATTTATGAAAATAAATTAATGAAGATAACCTCGATAATTCAGAATTTTAAGTGAGGATTCTGAAAGATATCAGGAGTTTTAGGGGGAGCTATTTATAGCTCCTCTTTTTTTTTATCGTATATTTTAAATGTGTAATCACATTCATTTTTATCATCTTTTGAATGTGCCTCTTCACTTGATAAGTTCCATTCAGAATAATCCATTGAAGGAAAGTAAATTTCTGCATCCGGCACCTCTATATCGACTTCAGTAATATACATTCGATCCCAAAGCGATTTACTCAATTCATAGATGATTCCTCCACCGATTATGAAGACCTCCTCTTCGCCATTTTTATGCGCTAGATCAAGCGCCTCCATTAACCCGTGAGCCATTAATGCATTGTTGACAATGTAAAAAGGGTCTCTGGTCATGATGATGTTGGTCCTTTTAGGGAGTGGTCTTCCAATGGATTGAAAACATTTTCGTCCCATGATGATGTGATGACCTAGCGTTGTCTTCTTGAAGTATTTTAAATCTGCTGGTAAATACCATGGAATATCATTATCTCTTCCTATCTCCCTATTTTTGCCCATAGCAACTAAACTGGATATGATCATAGTTCGGACTCTATTTCCTCGATGGTTTTTAATTCTTTTATTCTTGCTTCTCGCCTCTGGGTATAAGCCGATATTACTCCCTTTAAATATTTTTCAATCATCAAACCAGCGATCGGAGCCGCATAATCTGATCCAAAACCAGCATTTTCCACATAGACAGCTATAGCTATCTTGGGATTGTCAGCTGGAGCAAATGCAAAAAATACGGAGTGATCTTTTCCATGTGAATTCTGAGAGGTTCCTGTTTTACCAGCCATCTTTATTCCAGGGATTTTGGCATTGATTCCTGTTCCATAAGAAACAACATATTCCATTCCTTGAATGACCTCCTTGAAGTGAATACTATCAACACCTGTTTCGTTTTTTAAGGTAAACCTCGGATCAATCTCCCTTTTATTATCTGTAAAACCCTTCACCAAATGCGGCGTGTAATAATATCCTTTGTTTGCAAGTATGGCTGCTAGGTTTGCCATCTGTAAGGTTGTCAATTCCAATTCTCCTTGACCTATCCCAATAGACATAATGTAGGTAGACTTCCATCCATTTACCTCATTTGGGTACATTCTATCATAGTAATTTGGAGTAGGTATAAATCCAGAAATCTCATAAGAATTATCTACGCCCAGTTTTCTTCCTAGTCCAAACTTATATAGATAATCATCTAGCATGCTCAGACCTACTTCCGGCTTATAATAACTTTCTTTTTCGATCACATTACGGACCATATCAAAAAAGTAACTGTTGCAAGAATGGGTTAACGCTATTTTTACATTCCCGGGAGCAGGGTGATTATGGCATTTATATCTAAAGGTATTATACTCATAATATCCTGGACAGCTTATGTATTTATAGGGTGAAGTGATTCCTTCTTGAAAAGAAACCAAAGAAAGGATGGGTTTAAAAATTGAGCCAGGAGGGTATTTTGCAAGTACCGTTCGATCAAGAAAGGGTTTATTTACCTCATCATCTAAAAGCGATTGAAAAGCCATGCCTCGATCCTCATCTAAATTAAGAACATTAGGGTCATAACTCGGTGCAGAAACGGAGCATAATATTTCGCCCGTAGAAGGCTCAATGGCAACAATACTTCCTCTCTTATTTACCATCAATTCTTCCCCATACTTCTGAAGGTTGAAATCAATGCTAGAAATAATGTCCGTTCCTGGAACAGATCTTTCATCTAGTTCTCCTTCATTAAAGGAATCCACTTCTCGGCCCAGTACATCTGTAATGATGTGTTTTATTCCTTTCTTACCTCGCAGGATATTTTCATAATATTTCTCTAATCCACTTTGTCCAATGTAATCTCCGAGCACATAAGTTCCATCCGAATCGTTGATGGCTCTCTGATTTACCTCTCCGAGATAGCCCAGTAAATGTGCCGCATTCTGGTGGGGATAAGATCGAATACTTCTAATATTTGCTAAGAATCCAGGGAATTGATAACTGTGCTCTTGAAATTTGGCAAAGACCGTAGGCTTTACCTCCGATAAGAAAGTAAAAGGTATAGACTTGTGATATTTGGCACTAGCCCAATTCTTGTTAATGTTTTTAATAAAGGTCTCTTGATCAATTTCTAGTAGTTCACATAATAAAGTGGTATCCATCGCCTTATTCAGCTGATTATAAATAACCTCAATGTTATAAACAGGTTTATTATAAACCAATACCTCTCCATTACGATCATGTATTAATCCTCTGGAAGGGAAAATAGTTTGTTGATCTAAAGTATTCCTTTGCGCAAGCTTTTCATATTTATCCTCAAATAATTGAATCTGTGCAGCCTTAGCGATCAAGACGCATGAACTCAAGAGAATGAAAAATAATATTTGCTTGCTACGGTCCATATTGAACTCAATACTTTGGGTTAAAGATCATTACAAAGATAACAATGATAGAGACCGAAAAGATTAAACTACTGATGGTACTCATCATAATTTCATAAAAATAGACATATGAGAAGACCTCAATGCTAAAATAAATAAAAAGATGAATGACCATGAATAAAGCTGCGTAGGCTATATACCATATAATTCCCAACCTTCGAAGACTAAAGGGTTGATCTAGATCAAACCCAATTTCTGGCTCAATGACTCTTAGAATAAAGTCCCGAGCATAGGCAGTAAATACCAGGGTAGCGGCATGAACACCAGGGGAATCATAAAAAATATCAATGATTAACCCCATGATAAAAGCAAGGACCATTAATAGTGGTCGCAGTAGTTTAAAGGGTAAAAGCATGATCCATAAAGGATAAATAAAAAAATGACCATAGGATAAAAAACCTAGGTCAAGCACAATCCTTTTAAATACAACGACCTGAAGTATGATTAAAATTACAAACCTGAACAATATGGAAATCCAAGCACTATTCATTTTCTTCTTCTAATACTTCTAGCTCCTGTTGGTCAATATTTTTCACAAGATAAACATGACTTATTTTCGATATGTCATTGAATAAATCCACATCAATGGAAAAACTATCCTCACCTCCCTCTATTTTATAACTTCTTATTATTCCTATTTCTATACCATATGGAAAGACGGTGGAGTAACCACTCGTGAGTATGGTATCACCTTCGTTGATCTCGGCGTGCCTGGGAAGCGTAAGTAGGTTCATTTTTCTCGGATCCCTACCAGGCCATATTAAGGTCCCATGAAAGTCATTGTTCTTTATTGCGGCACTTATTTTACTCTGATTGTGAAGTATGGTCATCACCACCGCATAATTTTCCGATACGCTCTTTACAATTCCGACAATTCCATTCTTTGAAACGACCCCCATGCCTACCCTCACGGAATCTTTAAGACCTTTATCTATCGTGATATGATTGTTTCTTAAATTGACCGTCTTGTTTATAATTCTCGCTGGCGCAAATGAATATTTCAGTAAACTAGAGTCTTGACTTTCAAAAGTTTGAAAATCATTCTGTTTACTATTTACCCTATAATTGATGATGGTTGAAAGTAACTGTGAGTTCTCAACCAGTAGGCTATCATTTATGGATTCTAGCCTAAAGTAATCTGAGGCTTCTTGAACCTGATTATTTAATGAACCACTAAACAGACCTGCGGAATGACCCCATATCTCTTTTTGGCTCTGATTGTAATTTATAATAATGTAAAAACAGATTACTTCTAGAAATAGCAGGGTAATGGTGCTACCATATTTTGCAATTAGTAAAAGTAGATTTCGCATAGGCGTGCTAAGTTATAATACTTGACGCTCAATAAGAAAGGTATATTTATGCGTATTTTTTAAAGCTAGGCTTGTACCCCTAACAACTGCCTTTAATGGGTCTTCTGCGACATTTACATTCAGCTTGGTTTTTCTCGAAAGTCTTATATCCAAGCCTCTTAGCAGGGCTCCTCCTCCAGTCAACCATATCCCATTTCTATAAATATCACTTGCAAGCTCCGGAGGTGTATCTTCTAAAGCTTTCAGCACCGCATCTTCGATCTTTGCAATTGATTTATCTAGTGATTCCGCTACTTCAAAGTGATTGGTATACACTTGTTTAGGGATTCCGGTTAATAAATCTCGACCATTGATGGCAATTTTCTCTGGCGGATTTTCAAGATCTTCAATCGCAGCCCCTACATTTATTTTAATATTCTCTGCAGTTCTTTCTCCAATCAATAGATTGTGTTTTCTCCGCATGTAGTCAATAATGTCATCTGTAAATTCGTCTCCAGCAGTCCGAATAGATTGATCCGTTACAATACCCGATAATGCAATAACGGCGATCTCTGTAGTCCCACCTCCGATATCAATGATCATAACTCCTTCTGGCGCCTCCACATCCAACCCAATTCCAAGGGCTGCGGCCATAGGCTCATGGATCAAGTAGGTTTCTTTAGAATCAATATGATCAGCACTATCAAATACCGCTCGCTTTTCCACTTCGGTAATTCCAGAAGGGATACAAATAACCATCTTTAAATGTGTGAAGAATTTTTTCTTTTCTGCAATCATATTCAACAGACCCTGAATTAAAGATTCTGCTGCTTGGAAATCGGCGATCACCCCATCTTTTAAGGGCCGAATGGTCTTAATATTTTCATGCGTCTTTTCATGCATCATCATGGCCTTCATACCTACGGCGATCGTCTCCTTTGTGGTACGATTTATAGCTACTATAGATGGCTCATCAACCACAACTACTCCGTCTTGGATAATCAGCGTATTTGCTGTCCCCAAATCAACGGCCAACTCTTGTTGAAAAAACTGAAAGAATCTCATAGAGATTTGATTTTATTAGTCTTACGGTAATAATTAATAGTGCAAATACTATTCCTAAGTCAATAGTTTAATTTGTGTATCACATATCCATTATGATGATTTCATCAGTTGAATATTGGGATGTTCGGGGATATATTCTTAAGGTCCAACGATAACTATGGTCATTTGTGACCAATCAAGATATTTTTGGGCCATTTTCATTAACTTTTTAGCGCTTACTTGCTCAATTTCGTCTATAAAAGCACTAAAATAAGCAAAATGCAATTCATTAGAAAGATAGGACTTAATCATTTGTGCAGATCTAAATGGTCCATCTAATCCTGCCAACAAAACACCCTTAATATAATTTCTTACCATTTCCATTTCATCGGGCCCAATCAGCTCATTTTGTAGCCTTTCAATCTCCGCCTTAATTTGAGATAAAGCCTGGTCTATTTGGGTTCCATCAACCTCTGCACTTATATATAGGTAGTTGCTTAACTTCAGTCTTTCTATGCTGGCATAAATATTATAGCAAAGTCCTTTTTCTTCTCTAAGGTTCTTCATTAGCCTCGAACCAAAATAGCCCCCAAAAACTTCTATTAAGAAATAAAAAGCGGGATAATCTTCATCCTCTCTAGATAACGTTGTATGAGCCAGTTTAATGGCTGCTTGGAGCTTATTTTCTGAAGTATATTTAAATTGACCAGGTTTCCTATATTCTTTCGGATCAAGCATGGCATCATTCGGTTGCTCCTCAGACTTCTTCCCTATTTGCGAAAGCGCCGAAATGACCTCTTCCTTTAACTCAGGGGTGATTTTTCCAGCTAAAACGGCAAATGATTTATTTGTACCCCAGAATCGATGATAATGATCCAGAATATCTGCTCGATCAACCCTCAAATAGTCCTCTGGAAGGGTATTATAACCATAAAAATGATCAACGCCATAAATGTGTTCTGTTAAATTTCTATAAGCAATCACCTCATTCTTTGACAGCTCTCTACCAAGCTTGTCTGCAAAATTCTTCTTCCGATGATCTAGCTCTGAAGATTCAAAACTGGGAGATTCAAGCAAGGAACACCAAGTTTTAACCAGTTTGGTTGAATGCTTATTCAGACCAGTTAGGCTAAGCCCGGCGCTATCTAAATCGCTATAGGAGTTAACAAGCGCTCCATAATAGTCCCAATGTTCAGATAATTGCGCTGAATTTTTATCGGGACTGCCTTCCTTTATTAAGGATGAGCACAATCTTGCAACTCCTGGCTTAGATTCATGCCTCCGTCCAGCAAAACAGACAAATTCTAGCTTGAACATATCCTGGGTACCCCCTGGAACTAGGAATAACTCTATCCCATTATCCAAGCTTTGCTTGGTATACTTAGGAAATTTGGCCTTTCCTATAGGTTTGATGCTAGGACCGTTTATTCTATCTATCACCAGGATTTAAAATTTGTGCAAATAAACGCAAATCCAATCATAACCCTGCCCATCTGCGTATTTGATCCCATTTTAGTCTGCCATTTTATGAATATAAAATCAGGGATACCCATTCTACAGCAGAATCTGGCAATGTGAATGGTTCATATAGCTGAGATTAAGGACTTTTGCTTAATTTTTAAGATATTGCAGACTAATTCCAAAGCAATGAAATTTGAAGTCTCTTCTGCTGAATTATTAAAGAAATTGCAAGTAGCGCATGGTGCGGTAAGTTCCAATCCTGTTCTACCGATTTTAGAGGACTTTTTGTTCGATATAAATAAGAATAACCTCACGATTAGATCTACGAATCTAGAATCTACGATTATATCTAAGATTTCAGTCTTGGCAGATTCTGATTTTTCAGTAGCTATCCCAGCAACAATCCTTTTAAATACCATTAAAAGCTTGCCGGATCATCCCATCACCATCTCTATAGATGAGGATACATTTGGGGTAACCATCATTTCTAAATTTGGAGAATATAAGCTGTCAGGAGATAAGCCTGAGGATTTTCCTAAACTACCAGAAAGGGACAATATCAACGAATTTGAAATTGATGCAGATAGCTTAAACAATGCTCTTAGTCATACCCTATTTGCAACAAGTACCGATGAATTAAGAATTGCAATGACTGGTGTGCTGATGCAAATTGATTACAATAAAATAATCTTTGTAGCGACAGACGCCCATAAACTAGTCAAGTTTAGTGTGGGAGGAATTAATTCCGAGGAATCGAGCATGATCATCGTTCCTAAAAAAGGATTAACCCTGCTTAGAAACGCTCACTCAACTGATAACACAGCGACCATTTCTTACAATCAGAAAAATATCTTCATCGATTTTGTAGATACCACATACGTAATCAGACTTATCGATGCCAAGTACCCAGATTATAATGCAGTAATTCCTGTAGACAATAATAATGTACTTTCCATAAATAAAGGTGATTTCTTATCCTCCTTGAAAAGGATTGCTATTTATGCCAACAAAACCACCAATCAAGTAGTCCTTAATCTTGGAACTGACAATCTGAATATTTCTGCAAAGGATCTTGACTTCTCCAATGAAGCCAATGAAGATATCAATTGCGAATACGATGGTGAAAACATGCAGATTGGTTTCAACGCCAAATTTTTAATCGAAATGCTCGGAGTACTCCAAGCAAGTTCCATTAAAATAGAAATGTCTAATCCCAACAAAGCAGGAATTATTTTACCAGCAGAGCAGGAAGAAAATGAAAATCTCCTCATGCTTATTATGCCAGTGATGCGTGGCCATTAATGTAGTTTAGCATGAAGGTCGGATTGTTTTTTGGTTCCTTTAACCCAGTGCACGTTGGTCATATGATCATCGCCAATTATATGATTGAAAATACAGATCTAGACGAACTCTGGATTGTTGTATCTCCTCAGAATCCCTTTAAAGATAAAAAGTCCTTAGCTCGCGATAGTGATCGACTGCATTTAGTAAATCTTGCCATTGGGAAAAATTATAAACTTAGAGCATCTAAGGTAGAATTTGACCTACCAAAGCCCTCATATACCATTGACACCTTAACTTATCTAAAAGAAAAAAATCCTTTAAAGGATTTTGTCTTGATTATGGGTGGGGATAATCTGGGTTCTTTTCACAAATGGAAAAACTATGAGGTCATTTTAAAAAATCATCAAATCTATGTCTATCAAAGACCAGCATATGATCTCGGTGAATTGAAGGATCACTCCAATATAAATATTGTTGAAGCACCTCAAATGAACATCTCAGCTAGCTATATTCGGAAAGAAATTAAGAACCAAAGAAGTGTCAGATATCTTGTTCCCGACGCTGTCTTTGAATATCTGGAAAATACCACGCTTTATCAATAAAATGAGGACATCTTCGTTATTAAGAGGAATCTACCAACAACCTATGCGTACAGTACTATTGTTTCTAATCTTACCCTTCACTTTGATCACCTTAAATGCTCAAACAGATCTAAAGTTGGGTGAATGGAAAGCGCATTTACCGGCCAACTATGCGAAAGAAATTGCGGTGGGTAATTCAAAAATATTTATTGCCACAGATGGTCAAATCATCGTACTCGATGAAGACGATATCGATAATCCGACCTACTATTCCAAAGTGGAAGGATTGAGTGATGTAGGCTTAGATAAAATTGCCTACGATGAAACCAATGATCAATTAGTGATCGCTTACGCAAATAGTAAAATTGACCTTTTTACCCCAGGTTCAACTTTTAGTATTTTTGATATTTTTCGCAATACCACGATACAAGGGAGTAAAAAAATTAACGATCTGTTTATAACAGAAAATGGAGAATTCCTTTATCTAGCCACTGGATTTGGAATACTTCAATACAATCTTGAAAGAAGAGAATTTGGATTTAATACTTTCACTTCTGAAATTGTAAATGGTATATCTGTGTTGGGTTCAAAGGTTTATGCAGCTACTGAAACTGGATGTTATTATTTTGATCTTGAGTCTAATCTGAATGAAAATTTCTTTGGGGACTGGATACTTATTGATGAGGAAGCAGGAATTTCAGCCTGGTATGATTCTCAGATGGTTGAAATTATAAATGATAAAATAATAGTGCACGCGGATAATGGAATTTTTATTTCAAATGATCTTGGTGCTAGTTTCAGATTGGCATATACGTACGATGCGTCAGATTTAGCTGCTGTTGATATTTCTAGTTTTAATGATGGGTGGATGCTTACCCTTAGAAATGAAAATGGACAGTCTCAAATAATTTTCTTTGATGCCGATGACCAAGAAATTGCCAAAGACGATAGTTGTCCCGGAGTTTCCAACGGCGCTGTGCAAGATTCAGAAGGAAGAATCTGGATTGAAGATGAATACAGAGGGGTGCGACTAAAAGCAAATCCTACCGCTGCTTGCGAAACCTTAGAGTATCCAGGTCCTTTTAGCTCTAATGTAAGTGAAATAGACATTAAGAATAATGTAGTTCATGTCGCTACTGGAGGAGTAAATGACAACTTCGTAGTCTCTTTTAATAAAGATGGTTTTTATGAGCAAGAAGGAAATGATTGGTCTTTCGTAAATCAATTCAATAGCTCTTTAATTTCACAAGTAAACATCAGTAGCTTTTTTAAAATTATTGCGCATCCCACCAAGGATTTAGTGTATGTTGGTACCTATTGGTCTGGCTTATTGGAATATAATCGGGAGGACAATAATCTAGTCCTGTTTGACAAAGATAACACCACTGAAAATGGACTTGGTCCAACCATCGGAGATGAAGATCGAACAAGAATTTCAGGGATGGTTTTTGACCGAGACCAAAATCTATGGATGGCTAATTTCGGTGCCTCAAAAGCCTTGGTCGTATATACCGCAGGAGGGAACTGGTTCAATTTTGAGTTGGAATCCTCAGGAAATATATCTGACCTGGTGATTGATGATCTTGGCTTTATTTGGATGGTTGTCAATGGTAATAATGGGGGAGTACTGGTGTATGATATTGGAGAGCGTTTGGAAGATCCTTCGGATGACAGACAACGATTTATAAGAAACCGGGACCTACCAAGAGGGAATGCAAGAACCTTGGCTAAAGACTTGACTGGTGAAATTTGGTTAGGTACAACAGAAGGAGGTATGGTCTTTGAATGTGGATTTTCTCTGTTTGAAGAAGGAGACTGTGTACCCAATCAACCGAGGGTGCTTCAAGATAGCATACCAGCCTTCTTATTGCAATCAGAATCAATCAATACAATCATGATTGATGGAGGGAATAGGAAATGGTTCGGAACAAAGAATGGTGTTTTTGTGCAAGCCCCTAACGGCGAAGAACAGATCGCAAGATTTGATGTAGACAATAGTCCTATTTTTGATAATGATATTCTAGACATTGCTTTCAACGATATCACTGGTGAGGTTTATATAGGCACTGCCAAGGGTATCTTATCCTACAGATCGATAGCAACTGGAGCTCAAAGAACGCATTCTGGTGAAGTCTACGCTTTCCCTAATCCAGTAAACTCTGACTATAATGGTCCGATTGCTATTAAAGGTCTGGCACAGGATGCCAATGTGAAAATTACAGATCTGAATGGAAAATTGGTTTATGAAACTACAGCAGTAGGTGGACAGGCAATATGGAATGGAAGTCACTTTGATAACAGCTCCAAAGTAGCAGGAGGTGTTTATCTAGTTTTCAGTTCGACCACCAACACTTCAGAAGCTCCAGACACCTTCGTTACAAAGATTTTAGTGATGCGATAGTTGTAATTGTACAGCCTTTTCATAGACTTTCTCATACTGCGGTACGATGATTTCTTTGGTGAAAGTATTTGCTTTTTTCAAAGCATTCTTTCTAAAGGTCTTAAGCTTTTTAGGATCTTGCAACAACGTAAGTGCATTTTTTGCCATGTCTTTCACATCACCCACATCACTTAAAAAACCGGTTTCTCCATGAATATTGACTTCAGGAATTCCTCCGGTATTACTAGAAATAACTGGGACTTGAACAGCCATTGCTTCTAAGGCCGCAAGTCCAAAACTTTCTAGCTCAGAAGGAAGCAAGAATAGATCACTTATTGATAGTATTCGTTCAACAGCATCCTGCTTTCCTAAAAATATAATTTCTTTGTGTAACCCGATTTCCCTAGATAAGGCTACTAATCGCGGTCTTTCAGGACCATCTCCTATCAGTAATAATTTACTTGGGACTTCTCTGTAGATTTCTTCAAAGACTCGGATGGCATCATCCACTCGCTTCAATTTTCTGAAATTAGAAGTATGTGAGAGGATAAATTCACCGTTGGGAGCAATGGACTGTTTGAACTCTAAATCCTCTTTTCTTGTGAATTTGGAATGATCAATGAAATTGTAAATGACTTCGATATCTTTTATTGTATCAAAGTAATCAACCGTCTGTTTTTTTAGAGAATCAGAAACAGAAGTTACAATATCTGATTCGTTGATACTAAATTCTACCACTGGAGCATATGCACTATCTAAGCCAACAAGTGAAATATCAGTGCCATGTAATGTAGTGACCACTGGAATATGGATATTTTTTTTCTTTAGAATACTTTTAGCCATATAAGCCGCAGCGGCATGAGGTATGGCATAATGGACATGCAATAGATCAAGTTTTTCATGGATGGCTATATCAACCATCCTACTTGCCAATGCCGTTTCATAAGGAGCAATTTCAAACAAAGGATATTCTGATGAATTGACTTCGTGGAAATATATTTTTTTATGAAAATCAAAGAGTCTAGCGGGTCGTTTATATGTTATAAAGTGGATCTGATGACCACGATTGGCCAATGCGATTCCAAGTTCAGTCGCCAAAACTCCACTACCACCATATGTGGGATAACAAACAATTCCAATTTTCATATTCTTGTTCTTGTAGCTATTAACAGTTTAAACTATAAAAAGTGTTCAAAAAAGGGGTATTTTGATATTTGTCTTCCAAAAATTTACGGTAGGTAAGTTTCTATGATCATTTATTCAATCAAGGATATCGAGGAAATCACAGGAATCAAGGCGCATACGCTCCGGATATGGGAGAAAAGGTACAAGATAATTACTCCACATCGAACAGACACGAATATCCGATTTTACTCTGAAGATCAGCTCAAGAAACTTCTTAACATTTCTTTCCTAAATAAAAATGGCTACAAGATTTCTAAAATCTCTGGTCTAGATGATGAGCAAGTTAGAATAATAATTGCCAAGCTTTCTAATGTAGATAATCAAGTGGATAATCAATTAGATGCCCTGACACTCGCTTTGGTAAACCTAGATGGTACAAGTATTACTTTAATTTTAGATAAATATATTGAATCCATAGGCTTTGAAAAAACGATGGATGTTATTATCAATCCTTTTTTGGAAAAACTATCAACCCTCTGGCTTACAAATATTGTAAAAGGAGTGCATGAAAGTTTTATAAGTGAGATCCTAAAGCAGAAGACCTTTATAGAAATTAATAAGCTACCTCTGGCTGATAGAAAAGCAAAGAAGGTTTTATTATATCTGCCTGAAAAAGAAAAGCAACAACTCAGTATTGTATTTCTTATCTATCTATTGAGATTAAAAGGGATCGACACCTTACTAGCAGGTTTTGATCTTAGTCTGAAAGATGTCTTGGATGCATACCAAATTTACAAACCCGATTATATCTATACCATTATCAACGAAGATTCAGAAAAGCAATCATTTCAAGCATACATTGAATATATCTGTAAGTCCATTGATGTCTCCACATTCTTGTTTTCTGGCTTTACAGTAATGAACATTGGTGATTCGCTCCCGTGCAATTGTAAAGTCGTGAATGATCTTGATTCTGTATTGAAACACATCGTATAATAAACACTTTACACACTTTATTGTCAAACTCCAGTTTATTAAATAAATATGGAATAATTTTGATCAAAATTTTACGATGTTCCCTGAATATGATGTGATTATTGTTGGTGCTGGTCATGCTGGTTGCGAAGCGGCGGTAGGTGCTGCTAATTTAGGTGCGAAAGTACTGCTTGCCACCATGAATATGAATACCATCGCCCAGATGAGCTGTAACCCTGCCATTGGTGGTGTTGCCAAAGGCCAAATTGTAAGAGAGATCGATGCACTTGGCGGATATACGGGCATCGTAACAGATCACACGAGGGTACAGTTTCGCATGCTTAATAAGTCTAAGGGTCCGGCGATGTGGAGTCCTAGGGCCCAGAGCGACCGAATGATGTTCGCTGCCAAATGGCGTCAAATGCTGGAAGAAAACCCCAACATTGATTTTTGGCAGGAAATGGTCAAAGGATTGGTGGTAAAGGATAAGGTCTGCCGCGGAATACGCACAAGTATAGGGATTGAAATCAAGTCCAAGTCTGTAGTACTGACCAATGGAACCTTCCTCAACGGCTTAATTCATATCGGTGAAAAGAAGTTTGGCGGTGGAAGAGCTGGTGAAAAAGCAGCCACAGGAATCACTGAACAATTAGTCTCCCTAGGTTTTGAAGCCGGTAGAATGAAAACTGGAACACCCCCAAGAGTTGACGGTCGTACCCTTGATTACGAACGCATGGAGCTACAGCCTGGAGATGAGAACCCAACAAGATTTTCATTTACGGATACGCCAAATCTAAAAAAACAAAGGCCTTGTCATATCACCTTTACCAATACCGATGTGCATGAAACGCTCAAAGAAGGCTTTGATAGATCTCCTATGTTCAATGGAAGAATCCAAGGCTTAGGCCCGAGATACTGTCCATCCATCGAAGATAAGATCAACCGATTTGCAGATAAAGACAGACACCAACTTTTTGTTGAACCCGAAGGATGGAATACCTGCGAAATTTATGTCAATGGCTTTTCATCTTCGCTTCCAGAAGATATTCAATATAAGGCGCTTCAGAAAGTTCAAGGATTTGAGAAAATGAAAATGTTCAGACCAGGCTATGCCATCGAGTATGACTTTTTCCAACCCACCCAACTCAAAGCATCCTTGGAAACCAAGTTGGTCCGAGGACTTTTCTTTGCAGGCCAGATAAATGGTACAACAGGATACGAGGAGGCGGGAGCCCAAGGTTTAATGGCAGGAATAAATGCAGCCAAGCTTGTGAAAGATGAAGAGGAATTCGTTCTGAAAAGATCGGAAGCTTACATTGGAGTTCTTGTTGATGACCTCATAAATAAGGGGACCAAAGAACCCTATAGAATGTTTACCTCTCGAGCAGAATTTAGAATTTTATTGAGACAGGATACCGCTGATCTTAGATTAACACCTTTAGCATCTGAGATAGGCGTGGAGAACTTTGAGGAACGCTTAGAAAAAGTTGAACTTAAACTCCAACACATGAAAGAGATAGAGAAGTACTTTGATAAACAGAGTATCTCCCCAGATGAAATAAATCCTTTCCTTGAAAAAATTAATTCAACACCCATCAATCAAAAAATGAAGCTCAAATCTATTCTCATGCGTCCAAGGGTAGGAATTGAAGCATTGAAGAAGGAGCTCTCATTTGCGCAAGCGGACTTGCAAGTCTATAGAGAAGAGACCCTTGAATCCGCAGAAAATTTTATGAAATATAGAGGCTACATTGAAAAGGAAAAGGAAATGGCCGATAAAATGAATAGACTGGAAGATTTGAAGCTGAGCAATGAATTTGAATACAGTAGCATAGGCGCGCTTTCTGCAGAAGCAACGGAAAAATTAACAGAACTTAAGCCTCGGACAATCGGTCAAGCAAGCAGAATAAGTGGGATTACACCTTCTGATATCTCAATCTTATTAGTCCATATGGGCAGATAAGCCCATTTATAATTGATTTACTTATGAAGAACGGAAATAATTGCCCAAAATGCGGCGGTAAAGATATTCGGGTCATTCCAGGTAAGCTTCCATTAACAGAACATCATAACTTTACCAAAGTTACGGTTTGGAAAAACATTATGATTGAGCGATATCTCTGTATTTACTGCGGTTTTACAGAAGAATGGGTAGAAAAAGACGAAGACCTAGATTTATTGCGAAAAAAGGCGAAACAACGAGATGATTTTTCCAACTTTGTGTAGCAATTAATAATAGACCTAATTTAACACCACCATGCAATTTTTAATAGCCTTATGGCTCCTACTTGTGCCCCAAACTCCGATCAATAACGATCCCTCAATTTTACTAAGCGCAGAGGAAACCAAAGCCATTAATCAATACATTAACTATTTTAATGAATCTATTCATGGAATGCTTATCGTTCATAGGCTATTAGAAAATAATAACCAGGACATTAATAAATATGTTGACCTCGAAGGGTTCCAGATAAATTTCTATTCTAACAACGACTTGCCAAAGAATATTTTTGAGGATCCAGATCAATGGTTCTACGAAGTAAGTCCAGAAACGATGTATAACAACCTCGCTTCCGCAAATGCAAATTTACCTGCCGGCATAAAAGATAAATTGAAAACTCAAGCCGATGGTATTTTCCAAATTTGTAGAGAAACTAATCAGATTAGATTCGATGTTGAAAAATACATTGATGAACACGACCTGACAGAAAGAGAACAATTATATGGTGTTTATGAATTGCTCGATAATGCAGTGAAACTTTATAAGAATTTCTATTCTACGCAAAAACAATTTGAGCTAGCTATTTCTCCGTATGTGAAGGATGCTAGAAATAATCTTTCTTCTTCCAAGTTTGCTAAAATGAATACTGCTTTCGTAAATATTCAAAAAGATACGAGATACATTCTTGATGCCTTAAGAGAAAAAGATGAGTCAAAAATGAATATCCTTATGGGTAGTCTCGATAGATCTTACAGCCAGCTGGAAGATCTCATTGATGATGAATCTGAGGCTAGAGGAAGAAGAACTTATAAGTATGTTACCATTGAAGAAAAAGTAAAAGAAATCTTAGAAGCTGGGAGAATGTTTATGCAAGGTACAGTTCCTAAAGAATATAAATTATACGGTAAATACTACTACTACCATAACAGCAATATCATCAATAAGAATAATAGATATGGAAATGGTTTTGTAAATGAAATGAATTTAATTCTTAAACAACAAGACGCAACTTTCCCTCTATTTTTAGAAACCCCACACTTTTTTCAGGTCATCTATCCGATGAGAATTATTGAGCAAGATTATATCATCAGTGAAACAGAGGTAATCAATGAATTGCCAATAGAATTAGAGATGAGAAAAATCGTAGAGAACTCCGACATTATTAAAGCTGAAACCAACCTTCTAGAAATAGAATTGTACGATCATAAAATGAAAGATAATGACATCGTATCAATCAATTTCAATGGAGATTGGGTTTATAGAAACTTATCACTTGAAACTGAGCCTAAAAAACTCAAGCTTAAGTTAAACGATACTGGTGTTAACTATCTCATCATCCATGCCGAAAACGTGGGTGTTGTTTCTCCAAACACCGTAGCATTGAAGTATAAAATAGGATCTAAAAGAGATGAGATTATTCTTGAGTCCGATATGGAAACAAGCGCAATGATCGAATTTTCAGTAGGAAATTAAAATGAGGATTCTAGGCCTTTTCATTGTTGTATGTTGTTTGATGAGTTGTGCTACGCTTCAACAGAAGAAATTTCTACAAAAACAAAATTCTTCATTGAATAATGTCCTACTTCAAGAAAACCCTAAAGCTCAATTGGATACCCTAGCCTCTAGTCTTATTCAGATGATGAACCAAAGTCTAGATTATGTTGATCCTAGAAAGGGATTAAAGTTTATCAATAAGTACAAAGATCTTAACGAGGGTTCTATTCAGAAAATATTGGGAAATGTTGAAAACTGGATAGGTAAAATGGAACCTGCGGAACAAATGATGACCGGTCTTTCATTGCTCTCTGACGAAAATCTACAACAGCTAGTCCTCCTAGCCCCCAAATTCGAAAAGAAATATAAACAGATTCAACTCTTCTCCAACATCACAAGTAAGATCAAAGGGTTCTTTAACTGATCATGTTTGGTCTCGATTCTTTAAGCCTGCAAAGCTCTGTACTATAATTGTATCTTTAATGAGCTCTATTTCAATCTAAGCCATGTACACGGTCATTAAAATATTTGGTTCGGCATTACTGATTTACTTCATTTCAGAAGTTGCCAAAAGATCAAGTCTTTGGGGTGCCATCTTAGCTTCCCTTCCATTTATCTCCATCATCGCCTTCATTTTTTTATACGAAGAGACCAAGGACCTAACGAAGGTATCCGAACTGTCGATTGGAATCTTTTGGTTAGTCATACCTTCTCTCGCTTTGTTCCTAATCTTGAGCCAAGCCATAAAACGCGGAATAAGTTTTTATCCTTCTTTACTTATCTCAATAGGGACGACCATTCTACTGTATTTTGGGATGACCTACGTCCTTAAAAAATTTGGAATTCTATGAATACTATTTTAAAATCACGACTTGTTGCTGGTGCCATGAAGTATGGACAATGGGGACCAGGATTTACCATACCAGAATTATCCAATCTGATCAGTGAGACGGTCGATTTAGGAATCCTTGCCTTTGATCATGCGGATATTTATGGGGACTATGAAGAGGAGGAAAGATTTGGTCGCGCGTTGAAACAATCAGGAGTTGATCGAAAATCTATCCAGATCATTACAAAATGTGGGATTAGATTATTGTCCGACAAACATCCAGAAGATTACATAAAACATTATCGCAACTCTAAGGAATATATCATTTCGCAAGCGGAAAAATCTTTGATGTATTTAGGTACAGATTATATAGATGTATTATTGATTCATCGACCATCTCCTTTAATGAATCCTTTAGAAATGGCGGAAGCATTTGTGAAGCTTAAGGATGCTGGTAAGGTTTTGCATTTTGGAGCGAGTAATTTTACGACGAGTCAATATGCAATGTTACATTCTTATTTTCCCCTAGTGACGAATCAAGTAGAAGCGTCTTTACTTCATCTAGATCCATTTCTAGATGGAACCTTCGACCAAGCCTTAGAACTGAAATCCCCTCCAACCATATGGTCCCCACTAGCAGGAGGACGTTTGTTCAATGAACAAGATGCGAAAGCACATCCTTTGGTCCTAAGTAAAGTTCAGACCTTGGCAGAAGAACTCGGAGTAAAAATAGACCAGTTACTGCTGGCCTTTTTATTAAAGCATCCAGCCCAACTTATTCCGATCCTCGGAACCACCAAAATTTCAAGATTGAAAGATGCAGTGGCAGCCTTAGATATAGAGCTGACGGATCAGCAATGGTTTGAACTTTGGACAAGTTCTACAGGATTCGAAGTTCCTTGATGTTCTAGTTAGTGAATAGATATTTTAGATTAATTCCAGCAGATAGAAAGCTATGCTTCACGCTAAATTGAGAAACTTGAGGCTCACTTAAAGCTGCCTGATTTGTTATCTCCGCGATGGTATCAAAAGCATGTTGATATTTAGCCTCGATTCCAATATGGAGACCTTTAAATAATTTATAGTCTGCGCCAACTCCAAGTCTTGCATTTACTTTTAGTTTATCTTCTTGAATAAATCCTCTTAAACCAGGAGTAACTACTGGATACAAACCATTACCAATTTTTCGAAAATCAAAGGAAGTTCCTGCTTGGCCGTAAAAATTGAATTTTCCTTTCGATAAAAGATCATACTGTAGGAAGACAGGTACATTAAAAGTTGAAATACCAAATATTGAATTCCATTCACCAGGTCCAGTATATTGTATTTCTGAATGATAACCCAAACCAAATACTACAGCCAATTTTTGAGTGAAATAATGACCTATATTTAATTCATAATAAGGATGAGTTCTGGTTGTGACTTCTGCACAATTTGAACATTCATTCAACTTTGTAATCACACTATTTGTACGACCACCAAAATGTGTACTTACGAAGAAGTTTTTATCACCAAATATTTCTCGCTTATTCATGTAGCGTATATCTAGTTTGTTTTTTCCTAATCCAAACCCATAATTGATTTGGACCTTAAAACCATTTCCATTGGTTCTAAGGTTACCTGTACCTAGGGTGTTATCGGCACTTTGGAATAGACTATAAGTTCCAGTAGGGCCACCATACAATTGTGAAGTGTATGCAAAACCAACACCAACAGTATTAAGCTTAGAAGTAAGGATGTTAAAATTGACTCCTAGTTTTAAGCGCGCACCACCTTCTATTCCAGTTTTGCCTTCAACTTCATGAGTGATTAGATATGAATCCTGATACTTAATGCCTTTACTGCTACTACCATAACTACCAGAACCAGCCAATAATTGCATAGCATAGAAACCCCCATAAAGATCAACTTCTAATCTTCTATTAATTTTTTGATATAGGTGTAAATTAATAAAAGGTTCACTCTGTATTTCGCGCAAATGAGGATACGAATGAACATAATAATCTTTGTCAAGGTCAAAGGTCCCTTCTTCAAGGTATTGAGACATCATAAAATTAAAAACCTGGACTTGAAGACCTGCTTCGATTCCAAATCGTTTGATTGGTCTATATAAGTAAGAAAGCGATAAATAGTTTTCTCTATTAAGGCTTTCGTTTGGTCTAACATTCCCTAAACTAGGTTCATCAATTTCCAAATTAGCCATTCCACCGCCATAGGTCACGTTCAAGTAGTGTTTAGGAATATCAACATGCTCTTCAATTACAACCATTTCAGGTTCATCAAGCATCCAAGCAACATCTTCAATTTTTGAAGCCTTTGTAGACAACATTGAAAAGTCCTTGATGTACTTTTTCTTAGAATCAATGAGTCCGATCTTCTTCTTGTCTCTTTTTATAATTCCATCACCTGTCAGCTTATTTCTAACAGAACTATTTTCATTACTGAACCTAAGAAGTTCACTCATGTTATTTTCCGCAGAATCATCTTGTAGCCTATTACTACTTCCGGCATTTGTTTCTTGAGTAATAATCTGTTTCTTGCTAGTTTTTGATGGTGCTGAACCTGTGGTTGAATTAGAATAAATTCGGTTGACCTTACTTTCTTTAGTCGTAGATTGATTTGAATTTTCATCTAGACTAGATGATGAAGGACTTTCGTTTAAAGAATGGTCTGTGGCTTCTGCTCTATCCACTTCAAGTACTTGCGTTTCATTAGTTTCATTAAATGCAGAATTCTCTGACTGGTCGGTGGCAATTATTTCTGAAACCGCCCCTTGGTTAGGAATTGCTTGATTATCATAATCTGTGAAGAACATATTCCAGGTAATGCCACCTATGAAAAGTAGACCGATAATTGAGACCCCAAGAATAATTCCCTTAGATCTATTCCACCACGCATCACCGCCCTTTTGATCCAACTTGGATTCCATCAAGTCCCAAGCATCCTCATCAAAAGGTAGCTCTTCCTTATTCAAACGGCTTCTTAAATTTTCTTCAAACGATTTATTATAGCGACTGTTCATATCAATAATTCTTTAAAAGTTCTTGCAAACGAATTCTGGCTTTTGCTAAATACCACTTAGAGGTTCCACGACTAATTCCCAACTGGTCCGCAATTTCTTGATGTTTTAGTCCATCAAGAACAAACATGGAAAAAACGGTTCTGTGAGAATTAGGTAATTTTTGAATCATCTCATAAATCACCTCCAAGCCTATGTTGGACATAGCATCATTATCAACCGTAATTAAGTGTGGTTTCACCTCTTCATGAATGACCTTGTACTTATACTTTTTCCGTACATGCGCATAGGTGGTATACTGTACGATCCTATAAATCCAGCCTGAAAGACTTCCTGTTCCTTTGAAATTTTCAATGGAATCGAAGACCTTCATAAAGGCATCATTTAGAATCTCGTAAGCATCTTCGCGATTGCTTGTGTAACGCATGGTCACCCCCAGCATTTTCCCAAAATACTTTTTATAAACTTGTTTCTGTACGGCACGATTTCTAGCAATAAGTCCACTGACCAGTTCCTGTTCCTCCAATTTGTCTTGACTTACTTGCGTTTCCAAAGTGCCGGCTTGATGTTGAATGGCAATATTCATTTTTTCGTTTCTTCACCCTATACGTTGCCATTTTCGCCCTAGGGGTTGGTCAAATTCAAACTTTTTTTTCAATCATGTAATAATTCTCCATTTTTTTGACCTTAAATGCTACTAAATAGCTGTTTTTCAAGGATATATAAGCCTTTCGGCAAATGAAAGAACTTCAGAAAATGATTATTTCCCCGACAAGACCTTATGGATATCAATACCATAAGCACGGGAAGCAGGAATAAGAGAGGCTAAAAAGCCCAAGACTAAGGCGGCGAGTAGAATGTATAAATCTTTGATTCCAAACATTCCTGCACCAAAGTTATAACCATAGGCGACCCCTAGATAATCAGCCATAAAGAACATAGCAACCCTTCCGAGAATCAAGCCTAAAACAGCTCCGATAAAAGCTAGAATTAATCCTTCAAAGATGACCAAAGAAAACAATTGGGTAGGACTTGCACCAGAGACCCTGAGTAATGATAACTCATAGGCCCGTTCCTTTAGGCTATTCAATAAAGATATAAATATGCTTATGCCAGAAACCAGAGCAATCAGAAAACCTAAAACTTGTAAAGCCTTAGTACCGACCCCCATAAGACTATAAAGTCTATTAATTTCATAAGCAGGTGAAGCTGCCATCATATCTGTATCGTTGTTGATAAAGCGAGGCAGGTTTAATGCGTGAATGTTTGTTCTAGAAACATACTTTATAAGAAGAGAAGTTATTTCTTTTTCAGGATGGCTCATGAGATCTTCTCTTCCTCCATCATGCACATGATGTGCATGATCATGTCCTTCGTGATTATGCCCTTCGTGATCATGTCCTTCATGATCATGTCCTTCATGATCGTGTCCTTCATGATTGTGTCCTTCATGATCGTGATCGGAAAGGTCTGCTTGTACTTCTTCAGCACCCTCTTCTACATGATCATGAGCTGCCCATACAGTTGAAGTTGGGGTTAAGATCAATTGGTCAAGGACACTGCCGGAAGGTTTTAAAATTCCGACCACCGTCATTTCACCATGATCATGTAACATGTCATCATCTTGAATAAAGCCATGCGAACTTTTAAAGGTGCTTCCTATTTTTAAATCAGTTTCCGAAGCAACAGAGGCACCTATGGTTACCTCAAGCGTGTGACTAAATACTTCTCCTGATGATATTTCTCCATTATAAAGTCCAATGAACTCTTTCTCTGTTCCTACAATTCTATAGCCTTGGTAACTATCTCCTAAGGATAGAGGCACCGCTTGCTTAATGATTGGATTGCCGGGACGTAGATATGGCATAGCCTCTTCTACAGATATATTTCCTGTTGGATTATCTATATGATACATATTGCATAGGATCATCTGCAGCGGGCTTCCTTTCGCCCCGATGACCAGGTCAATGTCTGCTAAATTCTTATCAAATTTATCTTTGAGCTGATCATTCATCGTGAATAAAAAACTCATCAACCCCACACCTAAGCTTAACAGCAAGATATTTAAGGTCAGTGTAAGTGGACGGTGGATGATATTTTTCCAAGCGACTTTAAACATTGACTTCTACTTTGCTTAAAATGATTCTCTGATCAACCAACTCTTTCAATCGACCATCGTGTGTAACGATAATAAGTGCTGCGCCTATTTCTTCTGCCTGTGATTTCAATAACTCATATACCGCCTTACAATTATCATCGTCTAGCGCAGAGGTAGGTTCATCGGCAAGAATTAATTTTGGTCTATTGACCAAGGCTCTTGCGATTGATACTCTTTGCTTTTCACCCTCGCTCAGTTCGTTGGTTAATTTATTTTTGTATTGACCAATGCCGAGTCTTTGGAGAATTGCATTTGCGAAAGCGGGATCTTTTTTAACTCCTGATAATTTCTGAGTCAACAGAAGATTTTCAATGACAGATAAGGCTTGAACGAAGTGATTTTTTTGGAATACAATCCCAATCTGCGCCCCTCTAAACTTATCAATCGCCGTTTTAGAGATTTTACTTAATTCCTGATTATCTATTAAAATGCTCCCTGTTTCCGCTTTCATTAGTCCAGCCAAAAGGTGTAACAGGGTGGTTTTTCCTACGCCAGATTGCCCAAGGATAAGGCAAGCCTCCCCTGCAACTACCCCAAATGAAGGGAATTGCAGCATAGGGCCTCTGGGATATTTATATTTTAAACCATTTACTTTGATCATCTACTTTTGTAAAGATATAAATCCAAGATTAAAACAGCAGGTAAAAGTCCACATTCAGAGGTTCACAATTCTTATCTTTGCCATCTTACAAACAAGATATTAGTTGCATGGCATCGTATAAAGAGTTTAAAGGACTGAATCTTCCAGAAATTGATAAGGAAATCTTGAAATTCTGGGAGGAAAATGCTGTTTTTGAAAAAAGCGTCCAAGAAAAGGATAAAGACAATTCTTTCGTATTTTATGAAGGACCCCCATCTGCTAATGGTAAGCCCGGAATTCACCATGTGATGGCGCGGACCGTTAAGGATCTTTTCTGCCGATATCATACCATGAAAGGGAAAAGAGTCGAACGCAAAGGAGGCTGGGATACCCATGGTCTGCCCGTAGAATTGAAAGTTGAAAAAACCCTTGGGATTACCAAGGAAGATATTGGCAAAAGCATCACCATTGAGGAGTACAATGCCAAATGCCGAGAGACGGTCATGCAATTTAAAACCATGTGGGACGATCTCACGGTACAAATGGGATATTGGGTTGATCTAGATAATCCTTACGTCACTTTTGAAAATAACTACATTGAGTCCGTATGGAATTTATTGAGAAAACTATACGATAAAGATCTACTGTATAAAGGGTATACTGTTCAGCCTTATTCTCCAGCAGCAGGTACCGGCCTCAGCTCACACGAACTCAATCTTCCGGGTTGTTATAAAGAGGTCAGCGACACGACCATCGTCGGTATGTTTGAAGTTACTAAAGATGAGAAATCAGAATTTCTATTTGAGGCAGAAGGTGAGGATGTAAGGATCTTAGCTTGGACAACAACGCCGTGGACCTTTCCGTCTAATACTGCATTAGCCGTAGGTCCGAAAATTAAATATGTAAAAATTAAAACCCTCAACCAGTACACTGAAAAACCTATCAGTGTTGTACTCGCAGAATCATTGGTGAGTAAATGGTTTGGAGGAAAGAAACAACCTGAAATAATTGAACAGAGCGAGACTTTCGCAGGAAGTCAAATGCAAGATATAAGATACACCCCCTTGCTAGATTTTGGAAATCCAATTGAAGAACTTTATGGAAGTACAGATGCCTATCGAGTAATCACTGGAAACCACGTAACGATAGAAGATGGAACCGGAGTTGTTCATACCGCTCCGTCTTTTGGTGCAGATGATAGAAAGGTGGCAGTAGATCATGGAATAGGAGCATTAACCTTGGTAGACCCTAGCGGAAGATTCAAAGACAACGTTGGGGAATTCTCGAATAGGTTTGTGAAAAACTACAGAGATGATGAGGATTTTAAAAATGTAGACATTGATATTGCCATCAAGCTTAAAACAGAGAATAAAGCCTTCAACGTTCAAAAGTACGTTCACAACTATCCACACTGCTGGAGAACTGATAAACCGATTCTTTACTATCCGCTAGATTCATGGTTTGTCAGAGCCTCCTCTATGAGGGATAGAATGGCTGAACTGAATAAGACGATCAATTGGAAGCCGTCGCATACGGGTACCGGAAGATTCCAAGGCTGGCTTGAAAATTTACAAGATTGGAATTTATCAAGATCGAGGTTCTGGGGAATTCCATTGCCTATTTGGAGATCGGAAGAAGGAGATGAAAAATGCATCGGTTCTATTGAAGGGCTTAGATCTGAAATAGAGAAAGCGAATGAAAAGTTAGGATTGAGTCAAACAGTTCCGGACGACTTACATAGGCCATTTGTAGATGATATCACTTTGATATCAGATAAGGGTCATGCCATGAAACGAGAACTAGATCTCATCGATGTTTGGTTTGATTCTGGTTCTATGCCTTATGCTCAATGGCATTATCCGTTTGAGAATGAAGGAAAGTTTCAACAAAATTTCCCAGCTGACTTTATTAGTGAAGGAGTAGATCAGACCAGAGGTTGGTTTTATACACTTCATGCAATTTCATGCATGGTGCATGATTCGATTTCATATAAGAATGTTCTTTCCACAGGTCTAGTATTAGATAAGGAGGGTAAAAAAATGTCTAAGTCGTTAGGTAATACCGTTGACCCTTTCTCAACTTTAGATAAGTACGGAGCAGATGCTACTAGATGGTATATGATGATCAATGCCAATCCGTGGGACAATCTAAAATTTGATCTAGAGGGTATTGAAGAAACAAGAAGAAAATTATTTGGTACACTTTATAATACCTATTCATTTTTTGCGCTTTACGCAAATATTGATGGTTTTCATTTCGCCGAAGAAGAAATTCCTTTGGAGCAACGTCCTGAGATCGATCGATGGATTATTTCTCTATTAAATTCCTTAATCCAAGAAGTTGACGAACGATATGCAGATTACGATGTGACCAAGGCTGGAAGATTAATCCAAGACTTTGTAGAATCTAACTTGAGTAACTGGTATGTGAGACTTTGTAGACGAAGATTCTGGAAAGGAGAGTACACCGAAGATAAAATTGCTGCTTATCAGACGCTTTATACTTGCCTTGAAGCCATAACGAAAATGATGGCTCCGATCTCACCATTCTTCTCAGATTGGATGTTCCAGAATTTAAATGAAGCGACCAAACGTTCAGAGAAAATTTCCGTGCACTTAACGGATTTCCCTACAGCTAATGAAGCTACCATTGATAAGGACCTGGAAGTACGGATGAGTTATGCTCAAAGGATTTCTTCCCTGGTACTTTCTCTACGCAAGAAGGAAAAACTTAGAGTAAGACAACCTTTGCAGAAAATACTATTGCCTGTACTGGATGAAAATTACCAAAGCCATGTCGAACAAGTAGAGGATTTAATTTTACACGAGGTGAATGTAAAAGAGATAGAATACATCGCAGATTCATCCGGTGTGATCAATAAAAAAATCAAGCCTAACTTTAAAACACTAGGTAAAAGATTGGGGCCGCATATGAAGGCAGCTTCAGGAATTATCATGGGCTTAGACCAAGAGGGAATCGCAGAGATTGAAAAGACAGGAATTTATAAGTTAGTCATTGGAGAAGAAACCTTCGAACTTACTTTAGAGGACTTTGAAATAAACGCAGCAGAAATTCCAGGATGGACCGTAGCTCAAGATAAAGAAATCACCTTGGCCTTAGATATGACCTTGTCGGGAGAATTGGTGGCTGAAGGATTGGCGAGAGAACTTGTTAATAGAATTCAGGGCCTTAGAAAATCTAGTGACTTTAATGTAATAGATAAGATCGTTGTAAAGATCACAAAACACGAAGCACTAGCTGAGGCATTGAGTAAATTTGAAGATTACATTAAGTCAGAAGTTTTAGCCATATCAATCGAGCAAATCGATGGCTTTACGGAAGGTGAAGAGTTTGACTTAGGAAATAATATTGTGGTGTTTATTTCCTTGGCTAAGGAAGTGTAGGTGTTTATCCAGAATTGCAACAGATGTTTGATGAAAAGTTATAATATAATACATGGGTGCTTTTAATGTAATTCTATAACCATAAAATAATGCGATCAACTTTATTTATATTCCTTTGCTTCTTTGTTATTACTTCTTGTGATGTAACTCCCGGTGGAGGTGAAAATGATGGATTGCCATCAATATTTACCTCACCTGTGACAAATATTGAAGCGAATATGGCCACTGGTGGTGCTTTTGCCATCACAGAAAATGGAAGTCCTATTTTCCAAAAAGGACTTTGTTGGGATACCATCCCAGAACCTGTCATAGACCTAGATCAACTTTTTTCGAATGATGGAGGAGGAACTGAAGACTTTACAACTGAAATGGAGTGGTTACTGGACGAGCAAAGATATTATGTTCGAGCTTATGCCTGGAATGATGCAGGATTGGTTTATGGAGATGAAGTTACTTTTGAAACAGGTAAAGTTGAATTAGATATTCCATGCAATCCAGAACCGAATTCGGTAAGTTTTAATTTTTCTAATTTTACTTCAGTTGAAACCGGTCCGGGAATGGTGACTTGGGGAAATTATGGTCTTGTTGCTCATGCTCCTACCTATGACTTTTACATTGGTTTTGATTTTGCTCCTCGTTCGGGTGTTTACCGTTCCATCGGACAGAACTCACCCACCGACTTCCTATGGACAAAAGAGTGTTCTATTGATATATCAAATCACGGGGTAGTACCAGGCGGACTATTTTAAGTTGATAAGTTAGGGAAAGATAATTACTCAATTACCTTTTGCGATCTTCCATTGGCATCGGGTGCTTCGACAGCAGAGCAAGAAGGCAACATTACTTCTGATTGATGAGATTTCATATTTTTCATACTTGTTCAGAATTGCCCTCGCACTCTTAACTGAAGAACACAGAAGTATCAGTTTGGTTGTTTATTAGGACTTACAAGGAATAATCCACCACTATTTGACTTCCTTGTCAATCTTCCTTTAATTTGCAGCCATATCTATGCACTATGAAATATTTAATACCCTTTGTTTTTCTACTCTGTAATTTAGCAACGACCGTTGCACAAAAGCAGATGACCATGAGATATGATACTTTGGTTGGATCGCCAGAGGCAAGTATTGCGGATATCGATTGGATAGAAGGACATTGGAGAGGGGAAGCCTTTGGTGGATTTACGGAAGAGATTTGGAGCCCTCCTGTGGTCGGAGTAATGATGGGAATGTTCAGACACATTGATGGAAGAAAGAAAGAAATTACCTTTTATGAATTGATGAGTATAGAGGAAATTCAAGGCACCATTATCCTCAAAATTAGGCACTTCGATAAGCTCTTGCATGCTTGGGAGGAAAAGGAACAACCACTTATTTTCCATTTGGTTAAGGTTGAAGAGAATAAAGTTTATTTTGATAATGTGACCTTTGAGAACGTCAATGAGAACGAAATAAACGTTTATGTAGTTATAGAAGAGGATGAAGGCGAGTCCACTGAAGTAAGCTTTAACTATAAAAGGGTTGTAGAGGATGAAAAGTCTGAGGATAAATAAATCTGAGACCTACTTCAACACACAGAGTCCCAAGAATATATTATGAACATAAAAATAATTTTTCTCATTGCGATAGGTACCATTTTTTGTTTGCACGCAAAAGCTCAAGTTGAGTACTACGGTGGGCCAAGTGGTAAGAAGCTCGACTGGGCTATTTTTTACCTTAAAGAGCATTACGTCGACAGCACTGACAATGAATTCTTGGCCGATATGGCCATAAAGAGAATAGCCCAAGAACTCGATGAATATTCTGTTTACCAGACGGCTCAAGAAATTGAAGATCAAAACAATGCAGATAGTGGATTTTCACCCGAATCCTATGGTTTTCATTTTTTTGCCGTAGGAGATACCTCCTTTGTTACTTATATTTTTAGGGATGGTCCGGCAGAAAAAGCAGGGTTAAAAATTGGCGATCGAATCTTGAAGATCAATGGTAATTCCGTCACTGCTGAAAACTATGCTCGCATCCAAGAATTTGTTTCTGATACCAGCTTGATGGAGTTAAACTTCGAGGTAACTTCTAAAATCGAGAATCAAAGAAAACTCAGTATTGTAAAAGACTTAGTTCCGCTGAAGAGCGTTGACGCGCATTTCATGTATGATGAATTCACAGGTTATCTAAAGATCGGAAGATTTACGGTGAATACGATTAAAGAATTTGAAGAGATTATTGAACCAATGAAAGCGCAAGGACTGAGCAATCTTATTCTAGATCTTAGAGGGAATTATGGTGGGGTTGTTACCGGTGCCATGGATCTTGCAGATAGGTTTTTAACAACTGGAAAGGTGATGTCCTATTCTGAAGGCTACAATCTAGAACGTACGGAATACATTTCTAAAAATAAGTCAAGCATGGGTGGAATTAATCTTTCCATCTTAATTGATGAAAATTCCATGTCTGCAGCTGAAATGTTTACGGGTGCACTTCAAGATTGGGATAGGGCTTTAATTATTGGTTTTGAGTCTTTTGGTAAAGGCTTAATTCAACAATCCTATTCGTTTGAAGATGGCTCTGCAATTCGGATGACCATCGGGAAGTACTTCACTCCAGGGGGCAGGTATCTGCAACGTGCCAAGGATGATGCTCAATTGATTGAAAATTTCATTTCTCAACCTAGTGAATACTCTGTAAATATTGCTCCTACTTCTATGCGAGCGGAGACAAAAACGGGAAGAGAAATTGCCGCGTCCTCCGGCGGCATTATTCCGGATATTTATATGTATCGGAAGGCACCTAATTCTGAGAGCTTTACTAAATTAAACGAACAAGGACTTCTATACGGTTTTACTTGTAGTTATATGTTTGAACAAAGAGACAGATATTTGCAGAAGCATAATGACATAAAAAGTTTCATGAATGATAAATCTGTCGATATGGATATTAATAAAGTCTTAGGCAATTTTATCGTCCAAGAGGTGAATAGACTTGGTCTTGATAAATCATTGATACCATATGCTATTTCAGATGATATTATTCATGAAATTAAGGCTTGGATCGCAGGGCAACTTTGGAATGACAATGCTTATTTTCAGATGAAAAGTACCACAGATCCTATTGTTCAGCGAGCGCTTGAGTCCTATAAAGATGGTTCTTTTAGATCCTTAAATTTATTTGCTTATTAAAGCATAGAACCCAACTTCCAGCCGAGGAAAATACAGAAAATACATATGGTCACAGAGGTGATAATATAGAGCAAGGCTACAGAAAAATTGCCCTCTAGCAGCAATTCAAAATTTTCAACACTGAAAGTAGAAAAGGTGCTAAATCCGCCGCAAAAGCCAGTCATCCAGAATAATTTTTGATTTGCAGATTGTTCTTGATCCAGAAAAAAGGACAATAAAAACCCAAGGATAAGGCAACTTATAACGTTGGCTATTAAAGTCGGCAAAGGGAATCCATTAGGAAGTTTATTGGAAAGTATGGATATAAGATAGCGACACACTGCACCTAAGCCCCCACCAAAGAAAACAAGTAGGAAGTAAATCATTTTCATATTTCTACTTTTTGACCGACGCCAATTTTCATATTTACAAGTAATAGAATTAAGGTCAGAATCAGTGCAAGGCTCATTAAAATAAACAACAACCATTCAGATCCTAGCCATTGAAAATATAGAGATATCAGAATGAAAAACATGTTCACGGTGAGTAAGACTGCCGTTGATTGCATGTGGTTAAGCCCTGTATTTAGTAGTAAATGGTGAATGTGATTTTTGTCTGGAGCAAATGGAGATTTACCACGTATAACCCGAAGCACAAAAACACGCAAAGTATCAAAAAGTGGAATGATCATTATTCCGATTGCAACAGAAGGAGCTGAATTGACAACATAGGGTGAATTCCCCAGAGCATTGTTCTGTTCTATAAATTGGATGGCCAAAATAGAACACACCAGCCCTAGCAATAGAGACCCAGTATCACCCATAAATATTTTAGCAGGAGTAACATTGTAATGTAAAAAAGCGATGACAGCACCCGCTGTCGCAAAAGCAACTACCGCAAGTTCCAATTTATCAATCATTAAAAACCAAGTCCCAAAAGTGCAGCAGATAAGTGCCCCAACACCTCCAGACAATCCGTTGATTCCATCAATCAAATTGAAGGCATTTATAATTACAATGATTGTAAAAATTGAAAATAGATAACTTATAAATTCTGGTAGCTCTTGGATCCCGAAAATTCCATAAAAACTGGTAATATTAATCTTAGCAATGAAAACCAAAATAAAGGCAGCAAAAATTTCTGCTGCAAATTTTTTCCTAGGAGAAATTGGATCAATATCATCTTTTGCACCGATTAAAAAAATGATAATAAAGGCACATAGAATGTATTGAAGATTGGCAAAGTAAGTAAAGGGAGTCCAAAGTATAATTGAAAAAATCACCCCAGAAAATATACCGATGCCACCCAGAGAAGGAGTACTTACACTGTGCGCTCTTCTTTCACCTGGCTCATCGACCAAATTCTTTTTACGTGCAACCGATATTATGGACGGAATGGCCACATAAGTTAAGGCAAAGGCAGTTATGAATGCGAGGATAATATCGTACACTATTTATTATTACTTTCTTTTAAAGCTTCTTTCAATTCTTCTGCAAACTTTTCAATTCCTTGCATTGCCTTATCAATTAACTCAGAGGCATCATTTTTTAGGAAATCATCGATAATTATTTTTAACTCCTCTCCCGTTCCCTTGAAGACCTCCTCAATTTCAGATTCAATATAAGCCCACTCCGGATTGTCAGTATCAATTTTAAATTTGTTGTCTGTCGCATCCGTGTCAACCTCGAAATTTAAATTTTCTCCTCCTTGGAGTATTAATACATGCATCGCATCTTTCCAGAAAAGTCTCCTTTCCTTGACGGTCATCTCATCTTTATATTGCTTGTAACATTGATCGGTCAAAGTCTTAAATCTATCTTCCAGCTTCGACCAGTCAGCATTATCAGCATTTTTTATCTGAGTTTTAGTCTCTTGCAATAAATAATCGAGATTAGATTGCAATTGATCTTTGTCACCACATGGATTTGATTCGCACGAGAATAAAAACGTTAGGCTTAGAAGGAATAAAAGGGTCCTCATTGGCTTTAATTTTGTTTATAAATGGAATTTTCAGCAGTTTACTCTCTATTAAACGTGGAAAGTAAGTCATCCATTTTAGAATTCCTACTTTTGTATCAATGTCTGATTCTAATTTAAAGGATAAAATAGATCTCGCTAGATTGCCTAAGCACATTGCTACTATCATGGATGGCAATGGCAGATGGGCTAAATCGAAAGGTAAAGTTCGTGTATTTGGACATAAGAATGGGGTAAAGGCAGTCAGAGAAATAACAGAAGGCTGTGCCGAATTAGGAGTGCCGTATCTTACTTTATATGCCTTTTCAACCGAAAATTGGCAAAGACCAAAATTTGAGGTTAATGCTTTAATGGGCCTATTGGTAAATACCATTGATTCAGAAATTAAGACCCTTCAAGAAAACAACATAAGACTACAAACCATTGGTGACAGCAGTAAATTGCCAGATAAAACGCGCAAATCACTGCTTCAAGGGATTGAAGACACTAAGAATAATGACCGGATGACCCTAATCCTAGCCTTAAACTATAGTTCACGATGGGAACTTACCCAAGGAATGAAAAGGATTGCCGAAAAAGTCAGTGCCAATGAACTGCAGCCCTCTGATATTACGGAGCAACTGATTACGGAACATCTGGCCACCAAAGGGATTCCTGATCCTGAATTAATGATTCGTACCAGCGGAGAATTGCGCATCAGTAACTATCTACTATGGCAACTCGCCTATTCAGAATTGTACTTTACAGAGGTGCTCTGGCCTGATTTTAGGAAAGAGAACTTATACGAGGCAATTTTAGATTTCCAAGGTAGAGAAAGAAGATTCGGAAAAACCGGAGAACAGTTAATTTCCTGATGCATCTAGTTCAAAAAGACATATTCATAGCTTAAGCCTTAAATTTCTGTTAAAACCTTGAGCATCAGTTAAATAAATGCTGATAATAAGCAGTTTTACTTATCTCTATATGATGTATAATTCGCAGAATATACAGACATTTGCAATCCAAATAGGAAAAATGAAGATATCCAGGAAAAGTGCATTTTTCACATGTTTTCTCTCAATTTTACTCACCTTAAATATTCAAGCGCAGGATGAGACTACGCCGGTATTTAATTATGGCGACCCAGGTCAGTATACCATTGCTGGAGTTGAAATAATAGGTGCGGAAAACAGAGATAGAAATGCCATCAAATCAATCACTGGTTTGAGGGTAGGAAAGACAATAGAAATCCCTGGAGATGATATTCCTAAGGCCATTAAATCACTTTGGAGACTACGCCTTTTTGAGGATGTTCAAATCTACCAGACTAAAGTTGAAGAAGGCAACAACATCTATCTAGAAATAAGAATAACAGAAAGACCTACGCTGTCCCGATATGCATTTAGAGGAACCAAGAAAATTTATCATGATGATCTCAATGAAAAGCTTGAAGGAATAATTACCAAGGGTAGTATTGTAACGGAGGACATGAAAGATCTTGCCTCTATAAAAATAAAAGAATACTTCGTTGACAAAGGATTTACGGATACTGAGGTGAAAATTATTGAAGAGAAGGATGAGAGTTCAGACAATGCAGTAAAATTGTTCTTTGAAATTGAAAGAAACGAAAGACTGAAAATCTCTCGCATCGATTTTGCCAACAATCAACATGCTTCTGATGGTAAACTTCGTCGTAAGATGAAGAACATCAAAAAGAAGAATACAATACTGAAAAAGTCAAGATTTGAGAAAGACGAATTCAAAGAAGATAAAAATTCAGTCATTGCTTTTTATAATACCTTAGGTTATAGAGATGCCAAATTTGTTTCTGATACCATGTATAGAGATTTAAACAATGAACTGGTCATCAAGCTTGACATAGATGAAGGAGAGAGATACTATTTCGGAGACATAACTTGGCAAGGAAATACAAAGTATACAGACGATCAGTTAACGACAATTCTAGGAATAAAGCAAGGAGAGATTTATAATCCAGAAGTATTAGAAAAGCGTCTTCGCTTCAGTTTAGATTCAAGAGATGTTTCTTCCCTCTATCTAGATGACGGTTACTTATTCTTTGATATTGATGCCGTTGAAAATAGCATCAATGACGATAATGCCATTGCCTTAAAAATGGTCATTTATGAAGGTCCTCAAGCAACCATTGATAAGGTAAACATCATGGGGAATGATCGGACGCATGAACATGTGATCAGAAGAGAACTGAGAACTAAGCCAGGGCAAAAATTCTCTAGATCTGACATCATCAGATCTCAAAGACAAATAATGAACTTAGGATACTTTAATCCCGAGACCATAGACATACAACCACAAGCAAATCAACAAAGAGGAACCGTAGACATAGACTATACGGTTGAGGAAAGACCTTCTGACCAATTAGAACTATCCGCTGGATACGGGGGATTTAGTGGATTGATTGGAACACTAGGTATGACTTTCAATAATTTCTCAGTTAAGAATTTTAAGGACAGAAGCACCTGGTCGCCAATGCCTCAAGGAGATGGTCAGAAACTTTCCGTGAGAGGCCAATCCAATGGGCAATTCTTTAGTTCATTGAATGCTACTTTCACTGACCCTTGGCTCGGAGGCAAAAAACCAAATTCATTTACCATAGGTGTCGTTTGGTCACAGTTTAACTACAGCCTTTTGGGTAGAGGTGATCTATCCATCTTAAGAGGATTTGTCGGTTTAGGCTCTCAATTGAAATGGCCAGATGATTTCTTTTCAACAAGCACAACCTTAACGGTTGAGCAAATAACAATGAATGACTATAGTGCTCAACTAAGTAGGTTCGCAGTAGATCACAACAATAGATTGGTCGATATAAAAACAGGAAATTTTAGCAATATAAGTTTGAGACAAGTAATCTCTAGATCTTCTATTGGTGAACCACTTTACCCTCGAAGAGGAAGTAGAGTTTCCCTTTCAGTGCAATTGACACCGCCATACTCCTTGTTTAGAAAAGGAGATTATTGGACGCTGACATCGGAAGAAAAACAAGATGTCATTGATAGAGAAATTAAAGCACGAGGTTCTGGATACGTTCCTACACAGGCTGAACTTACAGAATTTGTAGATCGAGCAGAGGCGTCTATTAAATTTAAATTCTTGGAATATCATAAGTGGAGATTTGATGCTGAATGGTATTACAACATCGTAGATAAACTCGTATTTACAGCCAACGCTAAAATTGGATTGTTAGGCTATTACGATAAAAATATTGGCATTTCTCCTTTCGAAAGATTTCAATTGGGTGGTGATGGATTATCAAACCAACAGGTTGGGATTACTGGAAGGGACATTCTCGCGCTTAGAGGTTATGAAGACACAGACATTAGAGCAAACAATGAAGGGGGAGCCACAGTTTTTAGTAAGTATACCATGGAGTTAAGGTATCCAATTTCACTAAATCCAAGTTCCACAATTTTTGGACTGCTCTTCGTTCAAGGGGGTAACGCTGAAATCGGATTCAAAAACTTTAATCCATTTGAATTACAACGATCTGCAGGAATCGGGGCTAGAGTTTTCCTTCCTATGTTTGGACTGCTTGGATTCAATTATGGATGGGGATTTGATAAAACCCAGAACTTTGGAGCGCTTCATGTAATCTTAGGTTTCGAACCAGATTAAAAATTAAACAAAGGTTAAATCATAAATGCTGGGAGCTTAACGAGTGAGCTATCCGTTTAAAGATTAAATAAGAAATAATTTTACTAGAATGAAAAAGACCATTTATCCATTATTAATAATTTGTGCCTTTTTGGCAAGCACCATCGAGGTTCAAGCTCAAAAATTTGGATACATTAATTCCGTCCAACTATTATCAGAGTTGCCAGAAATTAAAGCAGCCGATGCACAATTACAGACCTTTCAAACAGGTCTTGTTGAAAAAGGACAGGGCATGATGAAATCTCTTGAGGATAATTATCAGAAATATATGGCGGAAGCTCAGTCAGGGGCACTATCTCAAGTTCAACAACAACAAAAAGAGGGAGAACTCGCCAAGCAACAGCAAGAAATTCAGAGCTACGAATATGAAGTACAAAATCAAATTGGTGCAAAAAGAGAAGAGCTCTATGCTCCAATACTAGAAAAAGTACGATTAATTATTGAAGATATTGGAAAGCAAGAAGGATATACAATGATCTTTGATTCTAGCGCGGGAGGTCTATTAAGCGCTGATGATGGAGATGATATACTTGCAATAGTAAAAACTAAATTAGGCATCTAGCCTAACAAACTCATCCTAGAATTGCTTGATATAAATCTTGCAATTAAAGGTCTGTCGATTACCCCTATAATATGATTTTCCTGGGTAACCCCAATAATGGCAACTCCATTTTTATTCATTACCTGGAAAGCCTGATCGATAGAAACCCCAATATCAAGAGTAGAATAGTTTTTGCTCTTGATATTTTTTATGAGGTTATATTCACTGGGCTTCTTTCTAATTTCCTCTATAAATATATAAGGCAGGCTACCTGAGAGTTTTTCATTCTCATCAAAAACTAGATAGTCAAATTCACCTTCAATCTGCGGCGTGAGTACTTTGTCAATCTTGTCATGATCGTAAAGTCTGGTATAATTGCTTCGATACAGACTTGAGATGTTTGTTTTGCGCATGAGATCTTGAAGTTTCACTTGCTTGTATTCTCTTCCGGCCACAAAAAATATAAAAGGACCAATTAATCCTAAGACAAGGTGATTGTTATAAATTGCAAAAACAAAAAATCCGATGGCAATAACCCTCCCCAAAAAAGCAGCCCAAAAAGTCGCTCGGGTTTTTCCTATTCTTGAACTTAAAATGGAACGTAATATTCTTCCACCATCCATCGGAAAGGCTGGAATTAAATTGAATAGAAAGACGGCCACGTTCATAACCAAAAGCAACTGCAGGAAACTATTTTTTGAAACATTTAATTTACCATTTCTTAGTTCAGGAGTTAATTCCATACCTGTGATCATCAAAAAACTAAATAGAATAATAGCAATCAAAAGATTAACCAGGGGACCATTTATGGCGATAATAAATTCTTGTTTTGGATTGTCTGGAATGTTTTCAAGCCTTGCAAGTCCTCCGATAGGACTTAGGATAATATCCTTTGTCTGTATGCCATATCTCAGGGCTGTAAGCGCATGGCCAAGTTCATGTAAAAGTATACAAGCAAACAAACAGAAAATAAAACCAGCCATGATTAAGGTTGATTCCAAACCCTGAGACTGATTTACACTAAACCATATAAAAAACATTAAGAATAGACCTAGGGTCCAATGTAAATAGATTGGAATTCCTTTAATGACAGCAATACGCCATGATTTACCCATTAATCTTTTGCTCCAAGTTCATTCACAGCGTTATGCTGTTCCTTTTAATAGGCTACGTGCGATTACCAAACGCTGAATTTCTGAGGTTCCTTCATAAATCTGAGTAATTTTTGCGTCCCGCATCAGGCGTTCCACATGATACTCTTTTACAAATCCATAACCACCATGAATTTGAACTGCTTCAACCGTATGTTTCATCGCTGTTTCTGAGGCATATAATTTAGCCATACTTGCAGCAGTAGTAAAATCTTCACCAGCATCTTTTAGCTGAGCTGCTCTATGAACCAACAGTCTCGTAGCTGTAATATCAGTGGCCATGTCAGCAAGCTTAAAGGCAATGATCTGATGTTTACTTATGGCTTTACCAAATGCTTCTCTTTCTTGACTGTATTTCAATGCCAATTCAAAAGCTCCCTGTGCGATTCCTAAGGCCTGTGCAGCTATCCCAATTCTACCACCACTTAATACCTTCATCGCAAATTTAAATCCAAATCCATCGTCTCCGATTCTATTGGCTTTCGGTACCTTAACATCGCTGTACATAATGGTATGGGTGTCTGAAGAACGGATTCCAAGCTTATCTTCCTTGGCACCTATGTTAACACCTTCAGCGTCTGCCTCAACAATTAGTGCATTGATTCCTCTATGTCCAGCTTCGGGATTGGTCTGAGCAATTACAATATGCACACTTGAGGTTCCTCCATTCGTGATCCAGTTCTTGGTACCGTTCAATAAATAATAATCACCTTTATCTTCTGCCGTCGTTCTCTGAGATGTTGCATCTGATCCAGCTTCTGGCTCACTCAAGCAAAAAGATCCGATCCATTCACCACTGGTTAATCTAGGAAGGTACTTTTCCTTCTGTTCTTCATTTCCAAATTTTTCAATCCCCCAGCAGACCAATGAATTATTTACAGACATAACTACACTGGCTGAATTATCAATCTTAGAAATTTCCTCCATAGCCAAAACATAACTCATGGTGTCCATTCCGCCACCTCCATATTTCGGATCAACCATCATCCCAAGAAGGCCTAGCTCTCCCATCATTTTTATCTGATCCGTAGGGAATATCATTTTGGAATCTCTTTCAATTACTCCAGGTAATAATTCTTTCTGAGCAAAATCTTTAGCTGCTTCTTTTACTGCTAGTTGCTCTTCGGTCAATGTATGGCTCATACTATACTTTAAATTTTACTTAAATCGAATCGTTTGTAATTACTGATTAGAACAATCGTTGAAATCAGCATCAAGATAGACAATATTAAAAATCCGTAGATCACATGATCGTCTGCTTTGAAAAAAGGAAGTGTAAAAATAAGAAGAAGTATAATTCTCACCATAATATTACAGATGTTAAATATACTTGCTGCTCGACCAAAAACCTGATTTGGAACGTTTTTAAACAGGTACATTACCCGTAAGATCCTTGATCCAGCATTTGACACTCCCAAGAAAAACAACATTAAATAGAAGATATTGTTTGATTTGGTGGCAAACAGAACAAAGAAAAGCAAGCCCGCCACCACAAATAAATTAATGATGGAAAATGGGATGCTTTTTCCCTTAAAAACTTTTCTAATCATAAAGCCACTGATAAAAGCACCAAAGGCATACATAATGTCCGAACTAGCGTAAACATCACCGCCCGCATTCAAATGATTCTTCACATAGGCCGCTCCTAGATAAAATGCTTCCATCATTACTCCCACAAACAACATATAACTAGCTATCCCAAAAATGGTCGTAGTCCTATTCTGTTTGAGAAAGTTGAGCCCTATCTTCAATCGTTCAATTAAACTTGCATTTTCCTCTTCACGCTCTTTTAAGGATACATATCGAATAGATAAAATAATCGCAAAGGCCACAAAATAGGTCAAACAATCTATCGTGAATATTTCATAAATTTTCCAAGCCTCAATATGCATTCCAAGGCTGAAATTAAAGCCTAAGATATTTATGATTCCTTCTGGGGTCGTCCCCTCTAGTAAAAGAACAGCAATAGCACCAGCAATAATATTTGTCGCCTGTCCTTGAACTTCTAGGATAGAGGTTATAAAACCATACTTTTCCTTAACGGTAATCTCCTGTACAAATGCATATAGACAGGGGTAGTGAATACTATAGTTGAGAAAGGTCATTATAAATATTCCCGCCACGGCAGTAAAAGGAAGATATTCTGCTTGAAAACCCCACACACAGACCGCGCCTAGAATTAAACCACAGGTCAAGTTGATGCTTAAGAATATGGTCTTGCGACTATACTTGTCAATTAGGACTCCAGAGTAAGGAACCCAAAATAAACCGACCACATTTATGGCGATGTAAAACCAAATGAATAAATCTAACTGCCCTTCTCGTGCAAAGTACCAAGGAATCGATAGCATACTTATGCCTTGAGCAATTCCAGAAATAATGTTAGCAAATAGAAGTAATATTAGAGCGGTACGATTTTTCAATTCATTGTGGCTCAATCATCTCCATAAGAGTCCGGAAAGCCACATACTTGTCCTTAAATCTTTCGGCATGATCCTTTTGTAATGCTTTCGCAAATATGTTTTGATAGTCCTGAAATGCTAGAAGGCTAGGACAAATGTATTGAATGGCATAGGTTAATCCCTCTGGATCATCATTCAATATCTTATTTAATTGATAGGATTCAAAGAAACCAGTTCCCATTACATCTGGAATATGGTACTCTCTCATCCACTGCAACCACTCCTCAGAAGCTTCATTAGCAATCTTTATGGTTACATTGTACAGTATTCTTGGTTTATTGGATGTCATCTCCTCTTAATATCCTATATCTTTTTCGTGCTTCGACGGCAAATGTACTATTGGAATAATCTAAAAACAGCTTTTCATATAATTTTTCAGCCTCTTCCGGCTTTTCAAATATTTGTTCATTAAGCTCTGCTAATTCAAATATCGCATTATCCGCTCTTATCTCTTCCGGATAATTTTCGAATATATTCTTATATGTTTCTTCAGCCTCTTTGTACTTCTTCAATTTCATATATAATTGTGCCTCGACATAAAGTATATCATCCTCGAGTGAATGCTTTGGAAAAGCAATTTTGATTGAATCAAGTTTCTCAAATGACTCCTCGTACCTATTTTGAAAATTAAGCAACTCGGCCTGAGCATACATTTGTAGCGGAACTGCGGTAGTATCCAAATTTAGATTATCCATGATGTGAACAGATCGATCAATAGCATCATTTGAAATAAGTCGAGAGGTCGCAGATTTTAAAATATCAAATTGAGCCTGTGCCCATTCAAAATCACCATTGTAATACGACAACATGGCATTCTTAAATCTAGCCAACTCACCTAGATGTTCTTCTTTAAATTCTTTGTCAACTTGGGAATAGAGTAGGGTAGATTCCCAGATTTCTCCTTCCATCAATAAATAGTCTGCCAGGCTTAATTTGCTATTGGCAGTGATGTAATTATTTACTCCTCCAGTCTCTACTAAATTTCGAAGCGTTGAAATGGCTGAAGTTAAATCGTTTAAATACAAAGCTTGGAAATCGCCATATTGCTTAGCGAGGTAAGCCGTCCTAGAATTTATTCCAAACTCTGCCAAGAAGCTTTTGTATTCTGCATCGAGGGATTGTAAATCCTCTATGGTATAATTGAAATTTCTGGTAATTCTTTTTCTCTTAGTTGAAAGCAATTCATTTTTAGCTTGGAAATAATAGCTGTTATTTTCCCCCTTTTCATCAACCATGTACTGGTAAGCTTTTATAGCTACGTCATAGTCTTTTGCGTTGCTGGCAACTCTACCCAGATTCATCACCCGCAATCCATTTTCTTCAAGTTGTAAATCTATAGATCTTGAAATTGAAAAAGCCTTGTTGTAGTTCTTTTGATTAATGTATAACCATTCCAATAGTTCTTGATAACTAACTTCATCGGGAAACTCCTGAACTTTTGCAAACAACTGTGTCTTCAGTTCCATCATATCCTCCTCCGTCTTCAAATTTCTTTGAAAATTCGTTTTTAAGTTGGTCAACATGTTCTTGTTATTCTCTGCAGCCAACAAGTAGTTCTTAATCATATTAGCGCTATCACCCTTTCTTCGATAGAGGTCAGCGATGCTGTAGGCAAATACCTTATCATCATTTAATAGCTTCGCACCTTTTTCATAGGCTTCAATGGCTTGGTCAAATTTGGTAAGTCTTAGAAATGCATTTCCGAGTTTAGATATGATGCCCCGATCTGCAGGAAGATTGTCGATTGCTTTTTTGTATTGTTTCGTAGCCTTCTCCTCTTCAAACATTCGTTCGTACAGATTACCGTAAGTGACATAAAGTTGCACATTTTGTGGTGTCCGTTTAAGTTGAGACTTGATCTCGTCTTCCGCTCGGCTGTAATTTTCATCAGCCATTAGGGATTGGATGAATTGTTGAAAGTAATAGTCGTTTCTAAAACTAGACTTTTCATACAGCTTCATATAAACCTGAGCAGCTTTCTCATACTCCCCTGAATTATAATATTCTGCGGCGAGTTTACTATCCTGACCATTTGCCGAAAGGCATATTACAAGAAAGCACACAAAACTCATCAATAACTTCATAGAATAGCGTTTGTCTGTATAATCTAACGAATAATTAGGGGAGATAGTTATCGTTATTCATTACTAAGCCAAAGTTAAGACCTTCAGGCTGCCCCTTCCATTAAATTTTCACTAAATCGATCTTTAATTATTCATTTAATGGCAAAAAGAAAGGGATCAACTTACGTTAACCCCTTTCTTAGCTCTTTTCAAATTGTAATTTATCCTTCCAGCTTAAATCGGACTGGTAGGGTGTATAGAACCTTTACGGCTCTTCCTCTTTGCTTTCCTGGAATCCATTGTGGCATGGTATTCACAACCTTCATGGCTGACTCTCCACATCCTGCACCGATGTTTCTAACAATCTTAGCGTCAGTTACATTTCCGGCCTTATCGACAACGAATTGAAGAACACACATTCCTTCTACACCATTCTCTCTTGCAATCGCTGGATATTTTAGATTCTTGTAAATGAACTGAAGCATCTTTTGCTCCGCACACTTTTCAATTTCTTCTTTACTGCCAGACCCTTCACAACCTGGGAATCTAGGCATTTGCTCCACAACCTTAAAAATTTCATCCGTTTCAGGCGGCGGCGGCGGCGGCGGTGGTGGCGGTGGCGCATCTTCTACCACTGGCTCTGGCTCCGCGATGACTGTCTCTTCCTCTACATCCATAGACTCAAACACAGGTTCATCCTCTTCTTCAATTTCTTCCTCTGGCACCTCTTCAATAATTGGTGGTGGCGGTGGCGGTGGTGGTGGAGGCGGCTCTTTGGTACGAGGCGGTTCAATTTCGATTTCCTCGTCCATTAATAATGCATCATCGGGGATAATTACTTCTGCATCATAGCTTGTCCAGCTAAAAGCAAAAAGCGTAGTTAACAATGCAGCTACCAATCCAAACAACCATACAGGTCTTGTAAGGGTAAAAACATTTACATCTGGATACTTGCTTCTAGCAGCTATTGGAGATTTCCAGGCTTTATCCGCGTACTTTTCTTTTAAATTTGCACCTAAAGCAGATCGTAATTTAGCTTTATAGAAAAGTATGAAGCCAACGACCAATACCAGAAGTATTACTAAGCCCATCAATACTGCAGATCCAGTTAACGATAAATCACTCATATAAATACTTTTTGTAAACTTTAAAAATTATTATTCCTGCCATCGCACCAATCATATTTGCAATGATATCAAAAATATCAAATTCTCTTTGGCTGATGGAAGTATTCTGCAAAATTTCTAATAAAAACCCATAGCTGATAGAAAAGAGGAATGTATAACTGATTGATTGTCTGTTAAAGGCTCCTTTCCAGTAACTTGGCAGCATTAGAAAACTTACTCCGGCGTACATCATTATGTGCACTAACTTGTCAATATGCTTTACAGATATTCCTGATTCGCCAACAGGCATTAAAGATATTATGGCGATAAAAGCACAATAAGCAAGAAACAAATACTTGTTGCTAAATAGATGCGTCAGTCTGAGTTTTTGGTGTGTCGCTTATCCGACTAATTCTGTATAGGCAGCAGAATCCATTAAAGCTTCCAACTCCTCAGGCTTGTTTATTTTCAGTTTTACAATCCAACCCTCTCCATATGGATCACTATTTATCAAATCTGGTTGGTCTCCATCACTCTCATCCAATTTGGAATTAAATTCAAGAACCTCCCCAGAAATGGGCATAAATAGATCCGAAGTCGTCTTCACCGCTTCTACCGTCCCAAATACTTCATCTTTCTCGATCGTTTCTCCGACCGTCTCTACCTCTACATATACTATTTCTCCAAGTTCTCCCTGAGCAAATTCAGTAATACCAACATAAGCGATGTCATCTTCGATTCTTACCCACTCATGTTCTTTTGTGTACTTTAAAGTTTCTGGTGCACTCATTTTTTATTTTTTTTTATTTCGCGGCATTTTTTAACCAATCCCAAGTTACAGATTTAGGTCTTTCCAATGGAAAGCCTAAAGCTCTTGACCAACAGGATGCTGCAAGTATACCTAAAGCTCTAGATACAGCAAATAATACAGTGTAATAACTGTGCTCCTTTAAACCATAATGTACTAAAATAGCTCCTGAATGAGCATCAACATTAGGCCAAGGATTCTTTACTTTACCTAAACCATCCAAGATATCTGGAACTGTATCAAACAATTGCCATACGATGTTTACAATGTCATCATCCTTAATATATTGCTCTGCAAACACTCGTTGAGCGGTAAATCTAGGATCTGGTTGCCTTAAAACAGCGTGGCCATAACCTGGAATCACCTTGCCAGCAGCTAGCGTATCCTTGATATATTTCTGTACTTGTTCCTTCGTAGGTTTTGTTGTCTTTAAGGAACTAGTCATTTCCAAGATCCACTTTATCACCTCCTGATTCGCTAATCCATGGAGTGGACCGGCTAAGGAGCACATTCCAGCGGCAAATGAAAGATAGACATCACTTAATGTAGAGTTTACCAAGTGAGAAGTGTGTGCTGAAGCATTCCCTCCCTCATGGTCCGCATGTATCGTTAGATACAATCTCATCAAAGACTTAAAGTCTTTGGTATCATTTATCCCAAGCATGTGGGCAAAATTTCCAGCCCAATCCAGAGAATTATCTTCTACAATGTGGATATTTTTATGATAAGATCTTCTATATATAAAAGCGGCAAGGTGAGGTAATCTTGCAATCAAATTCATAGAATCCTCATAGGTAGCATCCCAATAATCAGCCTTGCTCATGCCTTCAGAATACCTTTTGGCGAATACACTATCTACCTGCATAGAACTTATACCAATGATTAACTGCGTCATTGGGTGTGTATCCGGAGAAAGTGTAGTTAATACACTGAGTGTATGTTTTGGTAGCTTTGATCTTTTTTCCCATTGATTAGAAAGCCAGTTCACTTCTCTTTTTGTTGGAATTTCATCCACAAGCATCAACCAAAATAGTGCCTCAGGTAGAGGTTGTTTACATCCAGGACGGGTCGGTAAAATCTTTTGTAATTCAGGAATTGATCTTCCTCTAAAGCGAATCCCTTCTACAGGATCTAAGGATGAAGTTTCCCAAATCATACTCTTTACTCCTCTCATTCCACCAAAGACTTGACCTGCTTTGACTTCATCTACTTTCTTGCCTCCATTTTCTTTTATGAATGCGCGGATTTCTTTTTTTAATTTGGAAGATTTCTGGTGAAACTTTTCTTTTAATATGTCCATGGATAATTTAAAATTGGTTAATGTTATTTAATAAGTGGGATTGTGATACAGCGAATTTTAAGAATAACTATTTTATTCTATTCTTCCCCGAAAATACAATATTCTTTAGAATAATGTAAGCGCATTTTAAGCACAATAGATCTAGAATGAAATAAATTATAAAAGACTATTTTGTGAGTTACAAATCCCTTGCAAATGATCCTTATTGATGAAATTTTAATATCAGACGATGTGGTTGAAGAACAGTTCCATTGCAACCTGAGTGCTTGCAAAGGTGCTTGCTGCTGGGAAGGTGATTATGGGGCACCACTAGAGGAAGAAGAAGCCGTGCTTTTGGAATATCCGGAAAAAGCAATTCTCGATATGTTGGATGAAGAATCACGGAATTACATCCTTGAACATCGTGGAACCGCTTTATTTAAGGAGAATAAATCCATTGGAGCAAATGTGATGCCTGATGGCAAATGCGTCTTTTTAGTGAAAATGGAAGATGGAATATCTTACTGTGGCATTGAACAAGCACATAAGGAAGGTAAAATTGATTATCATAAACCTATTTCTTGCCATCTTTATCCTATACGTATTGAAAAGAATGAGATCATTGGTTTTGAGGCGGTGAACTATGATAAATGGGATTTATGTAATGCTGCTTGCGCCTTGGGTGAAAAACTTAAAATGCCCGTGTACGTATTTTGCCGAGATGCTATTATCCGTAAGTACGGACCTGAATTTTACGATCAACTAGATCAAGCGGCGAAGCAAGTTGCTAATCAATAAAAGTAGAGTTATGAAATTACTAGTTTTTATTTTCTGCCTTTCGGCAAATTTTATTTTTGCTCAAGAAATTAAATCTCCAAAAGATTTTTTAAACTCTGACTATGGATTGGAATTTACACCACATCATCAATTGGTGAGCTATGCAGAATATCTAGCAGAAAATTCTGAATGGGCAAATTTTGAAATTTATGGATACACCAATCAAGATCGGCCATTGGTAAAATTAACCATCACAACGCCCGATAATTTAGATAATCTTGAATCGATCCGATCAAAGCATTTTGAGCAAATTGAAAAAAACAATGGAGCGGCCAACAAAGCCATCGTCTGGTTGAGTTTTGGAGTGCATGGCAATGAAGCAGGTGCCAGCGAAAGTAGCATGAATGTCATGTATCAGCTTGCGTCTGGTCAGAATCCACAGGCCAAAGAATGGTTGGAAAATACCGTCGTAATTCTAGATCCTTGCATCAACCCAGATGGCTATAGCAGATACTCTCATTGGAATAGAAACGTTGCAACATCGGAGGTGCAGCCAGAATTATATGCGCGAGAACATCATGAGCCTTGGCCAGGGGGAAGAGTAAATCATTATCTATTTGATTTAAATAGGGATTGGGCTTGGGTGACACAAGTAGAGTCTCAGCAACGCATAAAAAAGTACAACGAATGGTTGCCGCACATCCATGTAGATTTTCATGAGATGGGCCATGATGCACATTATTATTTTGCACCTGCGGCAAAACCTTACCATGAATCGATCACGGAATGGCAGTATGATTTTCAAGTGGAAATAGGAAAAAACCACGCTAAATATTTCGATAATGAAGGATGGTTATTTTTTACAAAAGAAACCTTTGACCTATTATATCCTTCCTATGGTGATACCTATCCCATGCTGCATGGTGCCATCGGAATGACCTACGAACAAGCCGGTCACAGTCGAGCAGGTAGAGCGATTTTTCTTGAAAATCAAGACACGCTTACCTTACAAGATCGGATAGATCATCACAGCACTACCGCCTTATCTACCGTTGAAGTTGCCAGTAAAAATGCAGACAAACTGAATTTTAATATTGGTAAATTTTTTGACACAAACCCGGAGGCTCAATACATGAGCTATGTCATCAAGCGACCCGAAAATGACAACCTCAATGAGTTAAGACACATTCTTGATACCCACGGTATCGAGTATGGCCAACTCGGTTCAAGCTCCAGTGCCAATGGATTTGATTTTAAATCAGGAAAAAAGGGAAGCTGTTCTTCAGAAAAGGGAGATCTCGTGATTAATACGAATCAGAAGAAATCTGTTTTGGTATCAACCTTATTCGATCCTGAGCCAGGCTTGGAAGATTCAATTACTTACGATATTACTGCATGGTCATTACCGATGGCGATGGGTTATGAGGCTTGCGCCTTGGATCGATCAAGTACTAGCGAAAAATTTAAACTTTACAATACTTCTTTTGAAAAAAGGATGGAAGCTACAGCATATGCCATCTCAGCAGAGCATTCCAGTTCTTATAAACTCGTTACCGCTTTATTGGCCAAGGGAATAAAATGCCGCTATACCACCAAGGACATTCAATACGAAGATCGAGCATTGAAAAAGGGAGCAGTAATTATCACCCAAGCAGATAATAGAAAAAATGAAAACTGGCGCAATACTTTTTTTACAACCAGTAGTGACTATGAAATACCTTTTATAAATGTAAACACTGGATTTGCCTTGAGCGGTCCAGATCTAGGTTCGCGAGCCGTGCAATTTATTGGTTCACCAAAGGTAGGGACCATCAGTGGTTCGGGACTCAATGGAAATTCTTTTGGCCAACTCTGGTATTACTTCGAACAAGAATTGAAGTATCCGTTGATGATTATAGATAAGGAAAACTTTGGTGCCAGCGCGCTGTCAGATTTAGATGTTTTGATACTTGAAGAAGGTTGGTACAATCTACCTAAAAACCAAATGGACGAGATAGATGATTGGATAACGAAAGGGGGAAAACTGATCACCATCGGCTCAGCTACGCTAAAATTTGTGGATAGAGAAGGTTATGGATTAAAGTCAAAAGAGCCAACGGAATCTGTAGATCAAGAAGCAAAACCTTCCGACTATGCAGGTGAGGAAAGAAGATACATCGCAGGTTCCATCCCTGGTTCAGTTATGCAGGCCAACATGGATCATTCACATCCCTTGTGTTTTGGGCTAGGAGAAAGTACCTACCATAGCATCCGTACGAGTTCTAGAATAATTCCGATGCAGCAAAATGTACGCAATGCCATTTATGTTCCAGAAGATTTTGTTTCCTATGGATTCATAGGTTCTAATGTAAAAAAGGACAATGAAAATTCCTTGGTGGCGGGAGTTGAAAATAAAGGAAGAGGGACCGTCGTATATCTTGCAGACAATCCAATCTATAGAGGATTTTGGAAAGCTGGAAATCGCTTGCTATTTAATGCGGTATTTTTAGTTGATGAGTGATTATCGACTATTAATGCGACTATATTAATGGTTAAGAATTACAAATTGAAAAGTGCTTTAATAAAATCTAAATTTGTTAATCAAAAGAATTGTAGCTACTCTCCATGTTGTATAGAACTAAAAACAAAGAATATTTATAGAACAATTCAAGCAGTGCATTTTCTTTGCAATGCTTACTTCCAAATCAGAACTTAAATCATTTCTTCTGAATTTTTCTTCATTAAATTTTCTGTTGTTTAATAAGACTAGTTGACTCATCTGGAATAATTCCAGTATGGACGAAGTCTACCTAATCGAAGTGGGCTTGGGGTAAGTTTGTCTGATGGAGCAAGCGGAACGTGTTCAGATTATTCGGTTGAAATCCCTAACCAAAAAACTTAAACTCCAACCAATTAAAAAATTGGAAGCAAAGCAGGGGCCTAGGTCCTTCTTTTTATTTGCGCAAGCGAATACAGATATCTTTATCGGCTAAACAATAAATGAAATCTCCATTCCCCTAAGCTATTATATTCTAAGGTCGGGGCGGGCAATTTATAGCCATTGGCGATGATAAGAAGCATATTTAAGAAGTGATTATTACTTTCAATTTTCTGAAGATCAACATCGAGGGAAAGGAAAAATTGCTTGTATCGAGGATGGGTCGCATCAGCAACTTCATGTTGAACCCCCTTTACATCCCAGCTATTTTCAAACCCGCCAAACATATTTTCTGCCCCATATCCAAGGGCGATATTTAACCACTTAGGGAAAGGCATAGAAGGTGCAAATGATTTTGGGTTTATGGACAGCCAGATCGTTTGTGAATTATAGTCCTTCAGAAATCTTTCCAAGGAGCTATGGCCATATAATTCAAAAGCACGGTCTTGAATTGTGAGCTGTGAATTAGGATTGGTTAAAATTTGATCAGAATAATTTTTACCAGACGAGGATATTTTAAGACGGATTCTTTGATCATCCCATATAGATTGCTGTACGATAAAACTACCCGTTCCAAGGGTATTGAAGAGCACATCGCCAACTGAAAATCCCCACTTGGTAGAATAACCGTCCATAATTTCAATGGTGGATTGGATGACCGATGATCCAATTCCAACAAACCACAAGGCGTTATTTTTAGATATTCCGGTCCATCTTGCGCCATGATATCCTACTTGACATAAATTGTATGCCGTATATGCATGACCTAGTTTATCCATTCCTTGCCATTCTTTCCAGTCATTGAAAAAATGGAATCCTGATTGTTCGAAATCTTTATACCAAGTATTATATAAACCGATAGAAGTAGCCGTAAAACTGCCGACTCCTACCCCCAAACCAGTATAAAATCGAGCCTTATTTAGGGTATCAGCGGGGGTAAAGAAGGATTCATTTTGGCTGTGTAGGTCTTTAGTTGCCAAAAGTGTTAAAAGCAATATAAGTAAACCACCTATTGCCCTAAAGCCCAAAGGAAAAGCCACTTTTGTCGTCATTGGAGGTGTACTGTGATAATTCAATCGTATTTTAAAGAAATATGAGTGTCCAAAATACTAAAACTGTTATCATTCCACTATTTTTACTCATTCACCAACATTTAGCCTAAAAGCTGAATATATATAATAGCATAAGCTCTTAAAACATTGCACAAATGCAGATAAAAACTTGGATCTCAGTAATTACAGTTATGATTAGTCTGAACTTGATTGGTCAGGATCTACATTTTACCCAATTTAATTTAGCCCCTCTGAATCTAAATCCTGCGCTTACTGGAGCCTACTTAGGTACCTACAGAGCAGGAATACTATATAGAGATCAATATCGGACCGTTAATAGCGGAACCCCTCGGCCCTACCAGACCGCCACAGTTTTTATAGATTCTCCGATTATTGGAGGATTTAGAAAGAAAGATTGGATTGGGCTGGGAGCTAATTTTTTCTACGATCAAGCTGGAACCACGGAGGTTAAAAATATTGGAACAATTCTCAGTTTAGCCTATCACCTAGGCCTCGGGAAGAAAGGGGACAACGTCTTCACCATAGGAGCTCAATATGGATCTGTTCAAAGAAGATTTGATGCGAGTTTAGGAGTTACTGGATGGTCCTTAGAAAATGGATTAGGTATGTCACCACTTTCAGATCCAGATCTTGCAAATCTCCCAATGGGTAATTCAAACACTGGCCAAGGAAATTTAGTTGAGAGTAGTTACAATCTACTTGCTGTAGGAACCTTGCTGACTACTTCCGCTGGAAAAAATAGTGATCTTAGATTAGGTCTGACAGTTTCTCATTTTTTAAGACCAGGACAAAGTTTTGCAGGAGGCTTCCGACAAGACAGAAAATATGTTAAGACGGCAGCTTTTATCAGCCTCTATTCTGATCTTGGAGGTAGATTTACTTTCAAGCCTCAAGCCCTATTCCAAACGGCAGGAGGTATTAATGAATTAGTCATTCAAGGGATTGGTTCATTTTTGTTAAACGAGGAAAAAGAAATGTCCTTCAATGCAGGAATTGGAGTAAGAGCAGTAAATGCTTTGGATCTTCAAGTGATTGCAGGCATGGATATCAAAGACATACGGGTAGGAGTAGCTTATGATTTTAATCTGGCTAACTTTAATCCTGCTACCAACGGACACTCTGGGTTTGAACTTGCCGTTACCTATATAGGCAAGGTTTATAAAAAACCAAAAGTGGAGCCGATCTTAATTTGTCCACGACTTTAATTATAAAAGCTTAAAAAGATAATTCATGGAAATGAGATTTATCAAATACGTTCTTCCTCTATTCATTCTTTTGACCTTAGGTCAGAAGAGTTGGGCACAACCATTGCGTGCTCAGACTTATAATCAAATGCTTGAAGTCGCACAAGAAAGTGCAGATAAGGGGGATTATTACAATGCTCGAGAATGGTTTCAAAAGGCCTATGACGAGCAAAGAGACAAGAGGTTAGTTCCAGTGATTGCTAAACTATCTTATCAATTACGAGACCTTGAAAAGGCTGAGAAGTATTATGCTAGACTTTGGAAATCAAGTCGGTCAAGCAATAAAATTGACTTCACAGAAGATAGATATTGGTACGGTGTTGTGTTGAAAGAAAATGGTAAGTACGAGGAAGCCATCGCTGAATTCAATCAGTACATAACCGATTCTGAAAATGAAGAGGGCAAGAAAATGGCAAGTTTTCAATTAGATGGAATCATGGCTTTAAGCAAGCTTGAACCCAATGTTGATGTTGCTGTAAGATTTGCTGGAAAGGAATTAAATTCTCCAAGTGGAGAAGCATCGCCTCGCACCTATAGGGATGGATCTTTATACTATGGTTCATATAACAGAAAGAGCATTATAGAAGTAGGAGGTGATGAAGAAGATTATCATAGCAAGATTTTTATGGCGAGTAGAACAGATGAAGGATTCTCTAAGCCGGTTGCGCTCGGCGAGCAGGTCAATCGGTTCGGATTTCATTCTTCTAATTTATCCTTTTCTGAAGATGGTCGGGTGATGTACTTTACTCGATCTACTCTGTCTGGATCTGAAGTTGCAGAAAGTAAAATTTATGTAAGTTATCGGAAAGATGAAGACTGGAGCCCTGCGGTAGAAGCAACAGGAATCAACGGTGAATACATTGCTCAACACCCAGCTGCTGGAGAATTATTCGGGAAAAATGTTCTATTCTTCGTTTCAGATATGGATGGTGGATATGGAGGAAAAGACATTTACTATGTGAATGTCAATGGCGATGGATCTTTCAGTACGCCTACCAATTTAGGGGAGGGAATTAATACTAGCGGTGATGAAGTGACTCCATTTTATATCGATGGACAGATGTTTTATAGTACCAATGGATTACCGACCATTGGAGGTTTTGATATCATGAAAACAACTTGGGATGGCTCTAACTGGAGTGCGTCTAAGAATTTGGGGTTCAATTATAACAGTGCCTATGATGATCTTTACTTTTCTATGAACGCTGACGCAAAAGCAGGTTATCTAGTATCCAATAGACCAGATGATGGAAAAAAGAAATTGAAAAGCATTACCTGCTGTGATGATATCTATGTTTGGAATATTAGAGAAGTTATTATTGATTTAATAGCAACGACAACAGATGCAGAAAAGAATCCATTAAATGGGACAACGATGGTGCTTAAAAATTTGACGCAAGTCTTTACACCTGAAACAAAGAACATTCCTGATGCAAATGAATACCAATTCACACTGGACGCAGACAATGAATACAAATTAGTCATAAAAAAAGAGGGTTACTATCCAGATTCAATCATGTTTAATACGGCAGGAATCATTGATGATTTTACCGTCAAAAGATCAATAGAACTTAAACCTATTCCTAAGGTCGTCGAGCCAGAAGAACCAGAATATGAAACGATCACTACCAACCAGGCGATACGTTTAAATAACATCTACTATGATTTTGATGACGATAAGATACTTCTTGATGCAGAAAAAGATTTAACGGTACTATATGATCTGATGATTAAATATCCAACAATGGTTATTGAATTATCATCTCACACGGATTCTCGAGGTCTGAGTCGATACAATCAGGATCTATCGCAAAGACGGGCCGAGTCTGCCAGAAACTGGTTGCTTAATAAAGGAATTGCAGAGGATCGAATTAAGCCAGTAGGATATGGTGAGGAAATAATAATCAATAGATGTGTTGATGGGGTAAGATGTGAAGATGACGAGCACAGAATAAATAGAAGGACTGAATTTAAAATTATAGATGGTCCTAAAACCATTGAAATTAAAAGGGATGTATTGAAAAAGGGGAGTAATTCTCAGGGTTCAGTCACTCCGAAAACTCCTAAGTCTAAGGCACTGCCTGTTCTCACTTTCAAGCAATCATTGGTAGACTTGGGAGAAGTGAAGAGGGGAGAAACTCCAGTCATTAATTATCAATTTTCTAACACTGGAAATGCAGACTTAAATATTGAAGTTGTTACTGCATGTAAGTGTACTGAATTGACTTGGCCGCGTAAGGCTGTTGCTCCTGGAGAGTCAGGGAAGATCAAAGTAATTTTTGATAGCTCTACTTTTGAACCAGGCAAAATAACAAAGATTGTTGATGTGATTTCAAATACGGAACCACTGATAACAGAGGCAAAATTTACCGCAACAATTATTGAGTAGTACTCTTTAAATATAGGATATAAAAAAGCCCTCTAAGGATTGAAACCTTGGAGGGCTTTTTACTACTTGGTGTATGAGTTTTAGTTTACTTCTTAAAATTATTCAGAGTGGCTATTAACCGATTAACATAGATTCTTTGTTCTCGATCATTTTGCGCATGTTGATTAAAGCATATCTCATTCTACCTAGGGCAGTGTTGATACTTACTCTTGTAAGTTTAGATATTTCTTTAAAGCTCATGTCTGCATAATGTCTGAGGATGACAACTTCTCTTTGTTCAGGAGGAAGTTGATCAACAAGATCTCTTATAAGTTTGTGCTTTTGGGATTTAATAAGCGTCTGTTCCATATTATCCTCGTTTGTTTCTAAAACGTCAAATATGTCAAAGGTCTCATTGGAAGAAACTTTAGTTCTTCGCTTTTCTCTTCTAAAATGATCAACACATAAGTTATAGGAAATTCTTAGAGCCCATTGAAGGAATTTACCCTCGTGGTTGTATTTACCCTTTCTTAATGTCTTGATAATTTTGATGAAAACATCTTGGAATATATCTTCAGCGAGGTCACGATCTTTCACAAACAAATATATTTGTGTATAGATTCTGTCCTTGTGCCTACCTAATAATTCTGTAAATGCTTTCTCATTGCCTGTTAAATAGAGATTTATAAGATCTCTATCATCGAATTGCTTTACACTCATCGTAGTAATTTTCTACCGTTAAAAATTAATTAAGTGTAAAGTGCTTTATAGGCAATAGATTTTTGATGTGATAATAATTATGCAAAGATGATTAATATTTAAAGACGAATCAAGTGTTAAATTATAATTAACGCTTTCTTAACCACAATAAAACTTCAAAATCCAATGAATATTGCGGTAGAGCAACAAATATTTAAAATTAGTATTTATTGGTCGTACTTTGTCTTTTTAAACTTTTTCGAGACAGAAGGATTAATATAAGGAGTGAGTACTAAGAAAAAAACGCCAAAATCAAGTAAGACACTTGAATATTCCCCACAGGAATTCATACATATTAAAGGAGCAAAGTCAAACAACCTCAAGAATATCGAGGTTATCCTGCCTAAAGAGAAGCTAATCGTTGTTACAGGATTAAGTGGCTCAGGTAAATCTTCATTAATTATGGATACCCTCTATGCTGAGGGTCAGCGAAGATATGTGGAAAGTCTATCTTCCTATGCAAGGCAATTTCTGTCTAGAATGAAAAAGCCTGAGGTTGATTTCATAAAGGGAATCAGTCCAGCGATCGCCATAGAACAAAAAGTATCAACGAGCAATGCCAGATCTACGGTAGGGTCACTGACAGAGATATATGATTACCTCCGACTTTTATTTTCTAGAATTGGAAAAACCTATTCTCCTCTTTCTGGGAAAGAGGTAAAGAGACATACTGTTACGGATGTAATTAATCATCTTAAAAAATTAAAGAGTGGTTCTAAGATCATTTTGCTTATTCCACTGCCTATAAAGTTTGATGATCGGACCTTTAAACTTGAGCTTGATCTGTTGCTGCAAAAGGGATATACTAGACTCATAGAAAAAAGGGAAACCGTTTATATTGAAGACCTTCTAGATTCTAAGGATAAAAGACTATCTAAAAAGCTGAAAGACCTCAACACGAAAGGTATTTCAATAATTATAGATCGATTTATTACTGATAAGGAGGAAGAAAACTGGAAGCGTATTGCTGATTCAGTTCAGACGGCCTTTGATGCTAGTTATGGTGAAGCACTGTTGCAAGATGAAAAAGGAAAGCAGACCTATTTCAATAATCGATTTGAGTTAGACGGAATTGAATTTTTGGAGCCAACGCATCAACTTTTTAATTACAACAATCCATATGGAGCCTGCCCTCAATGTGAAGGCTATGGAAAAATTCTAGGAATTGATCCAGAGAAAGTAATACCAAATGTTCATAAATCAGTTTACGATGGTGCCGTCGCTTGCTGGCGAGGAGAAAAAGGAGGAGCTTGGCTGAATTTATTGGTTTCCTATGCTGATCGATTAGACTTTCCAATTCATAAACCTTACAATGAATTGTCTGAGGACTCCTTAGATCTGCTCTGGAATGGGAACGATGAATTTGCAGGGATCAATGGTTATTTCGATGCCTTGAAGCAGAAAATGTACAAGATTCAGAATAGAATCTTAGTCGCTCGATATCGTGGAAGAACGACCTGCCCAAATTGTAAAGGGGCTAGACTGAGACAAGAGGCTTACTATGTAAAGGTCCATAAAAAAAGCATCGGTGATCTGGTAGATTTACCGATTGAAGAGTTGATTGAGTTTTTCGATAAAATAAAACTTAGTAAGCACGATCAAACGATTGCTGCCAGAATCCTCTTGGAAATCAACAACCGTCTGCAGACCATGATCAAGGTTGGTTTGGGCTACCTTGACATCAATAGAATTTCCTCCACCCTTTCAGGAGGAGAAACCCAAAGAATAAACTTAACGCGAACCATCGGAAGTAACCTTACCAATTCTCTATATATTCTTGACGAACCAAGTATTGGTCTACATCCAAAGGATACTGAAAAACTGGTACAGGTACTTTTCAATCTTCGTGATTTAAATAATACGGTGATAGTTATTGAACATGAGGAAGACGTCATCATTAAAGCAGATCATATTCTTGAGATTGGTCCAAAGGCAGGGACACATGGTGGTGAAATAGTTTACAATGGTAATTTTAAATCATTCATAAAGAAGAGTAATAAGAGTTTAACTGCACAATACATCAGAGGTGAAAAATCAATAGCTCTTCCAGAGTATCGAAGGAAGGTTAATAATTTCATAGAGATCATTGGCGCAAGCCAACACAATCTTAAAAATATAGATGTAAAGATTCCACTGAATGCATTTTCTGTCATCACGGGTGTGAGTGGCTCTGGAAAGACAACCTTGGTAAAACATATCTTGGTGCCTGGGCTTAAGAAGGAACTGGATGAACCGTATACGCAGAAGCTAGGAAAGGTTTCAGAAATTAATGGTCCCTTTAAATTAATAAAGGCCGTGGAAATGATTTCTCAAAACCCAATCGGAAAGTCATCTCGTTCTAATCCCGTTACCTATGTAAAGGCCTATGACGCCATACGGAAGTTATATGCCAGTCAGCAATTATCAAAAATAAAAGGATTTGAGCCGAAGCATTTTTCTTTCAATGTAGATGCAGGTCGTTGCGAGAAGTGTCAAGGTGAGGGAGAAATTACTGTTGAAATGCAATTTTTGGCAGATGTGAAATTGATCTGTGAAGATTGCAATGGTGATCGATTTAAGCGAGATATCCTAGAGGTAAAGTATAAGGATAAGAGCATCATTGATGTACTAAAGATGACCATAGAAGATGCCATGATTTTTTTCGAAGGCAAGTCAGAAATTTATAATAAAATAAAACCATTGTTCGATGTTGGTCTTGGTTATGTAAACCTTGGTCAATCATCTAATTCACTTTCAGGTGGAGAGGCGCAGCGTGTAAAGCTTGCCTCATATTTGGGAAAACAGGCAGGGACGGAAAGTATATTGTTTGTATTCGATGAGCCCACCACTGGTCTGCACTTTGATGATATTAAAAAATTATTGACGGCGTTACAATCTTTGGTTGAGCGTGGGCACACAGTCATTGTCATTGAACATAATGTTGAAATTGTAAAGTGTGCGGATTGGGTTATTGATCTTGGTCCCGAAGGTGGGAAGCATGGTGGTAATTTAGTTTACCAAGGAAATCCCGAAGGATTGGCGAAGTGCAAAAAATCTTTTACAGGACAATATTTAAAAGAAAAATTATAGGCTCCGATGGCAAAGTCGAAAAAGAATATAGAATATTTAGAAATTGTTGGGGCTAGAGAAAACAACTTAAAGGATGTAAGTATCAAGATACCCAAATACCAGCTGGTCGTTATCACAGGCTTGAGTGGAAGTGGAAAATCGTCCTTGGCATTTAACACCATATATGCAGAAGGTCAGAGAAGATACATGGAAACCTTTTCATCTTATGCCCGACAATTTTTGGGCTCGATGGATCGACCGGATGTCGAGAAAATTGAAGGTTTAAGTCCCGTAATTTCGATTGAACAAAAGACTACGGCCTGGAACCCAAGATCTACGGTGGGAACTACAACAGAGGTGTATGATTTTTTGAGACTCCTGTATGCGCGAGTCGGGGAAGCCTATAGTTATGTTACTGGAAAGAAGATGGTGAAATATTCAGAGCCACAGATTGTGGACTTTGTTATGAAGGAGTACAATCGTAAAAAATTGGTTCTGCTTGCACCTGTGGTTAGAGGAAGGAAAGGGCACTATAGAGATCTTTTTGATCAGACGAGGAAAAAAGGATTTACCAAGGTCAGAGTGGATGGTAAGATTGTGGACTTGACGCCAGGAATGAAAGTAGATAGATTTGTAACACACGATATTGAGGTCGTCGTCGATCGTATAAAAGTTGAAAAATCGAAGCTTGATCGGGTAACACAATCTCTCAGAATGGCGCTAGATATGGGTCGTGATTCCATGATGATTCTCGAAGTAGATTCTGGCAATGTAAAGCCCATGAGTAAGCAACTGGTCTGTGAAGATTCTGGAATATCATATGCAGAGCCTTCTCCAAATTCTTTTTCTTTTAACTCACCTTATGGTACCTGCCCAGAGTGCAGAGGGCTCGGTGAAAAGTTTAAGGTTGACTTAGAAAAACTGATTCCTGACGATACCAAGAGCATTAATGAGGAAGGGATCCTTGCCTTCGGTGAGGTGCGAGACAATAATACTTTTAAGCAGCTTAGAAAAATTGCAAAGAAATTTAAGTTTACTTTTTCTACGCCCGTAAAAAAGATACCTAAAAAGGCCATGGAAATCATCTTGTATGGTGGTGAGGCAGGTCTTGGGATAGATCCTTATTCAGACGCGTATGATTTTGCATATAATCTAGCCGAAGATGGAATTGTGAACATGCTTGAGAAATGGTATGATTCAACATCAAGTGAAAAGATAAGAAACTGGTCTTCTACTTTCATGCAGATTGTTCCCTGTCCTAGTTGTGAAGGATACAGATTAAAAAAGGAATCTTTATATTTTAAGTTAGGCGATAAACACATCGGTGATCTGGCATTGATGGATATCGATACTTTGTCAGATTGGATGAATGGGCTGCATAAGAAGATGAACAAGCAGCAGAACATTATCGCTAAGGAGGTCTTGAAGGAGATTACTGATCGTTTGGTATTCTTGAAGAATGTAGGGCTGCAATATTTAAATTTAAATAGACCTACTCGGACGCTGTCTGGAGGAGAATCTCAAAGGACGAGACTAGCTACACAGATAGGATCTCAGTTGACGGGTATTACTTATATTTTGGATGAGCCGAGCATTGGACTTCATCAGAGAGATAATCATCGATTGATTATGGCATTGCGAGGATTAACTGAAATTGGAAATACGGTATTGGTTGTAGAGCATGATAAAGATATTATGCTTGCAGCAGATTATATTATTGATTTAGGACCAGGTGCAGGGAAGTTTGGTGGAGAAATAGTTGCAGAAGGAACGCCGGCACAATTTTTAAAATCAAAAAGTACAACGGCTTCTTATCTGAGTAATAAGGTTCAGATAGAAATTCCTGAAGAAAGAAGAAAAGGGAATGGTAAAAAGATTGTTCTCAAAGGTGCCTCTGGCCACAATCTTCAAAATGTGGATATGACCCTTCCGCTGGGTAAGTTTATCTGTGTGACTGGAGTTTCTGGTTCTGGGAAGTCTTCACTAATCAATGAAACATTATACACCATTCTGAGAAGACATTATTATAAGAGCTCAAAAAATCCGCTGCCTTATAAATCGATCAAAGGGCTTGAGCACATTGATAAGGTGATAGAAATTGATCAGAGTCCCATCGGTAGAACCCCTAGATCTAATCCGGCGACCTATACTAAAGTGTTTACGGACATTAGAAAATTATTCGGTGATATGCCGGAGGCTAAGATCCGTGGATACAAGATCGGTCGGTTTTCTTTTAATGTAAAAGGGGGTAGGTGTGAAACCTGCCATGGTGGGGGAATGCGTACAATCGAAATGAACTTCTTGCCAGATGTTTTAGTTGAATGTGAAACCTGCTTAGGAAAGCGATATAATAGAGAAACCCTCGAGATCATCTATAAGGGAAAGTCTATTTCAGATGTTTTAAAAATGACCGTTTTAGAAGCCACTGATTTCTTTTCAAAGATTCCCAAAATTCATCGAAAACTTAAGACGCTTAAAGATGTAGGCCTGGGTTATATAACTTTAGGTCAGCAAGCAACAACTCTATCAGGAGGTGAAGCACAGCGAGTAAAACTTGCAGAAGAATTATCCAAGAAGGATACGGGGAACACCCTATATATTTTGGATGAACCTACTACTGGATTACACTTCGATGACATCAGGCAGTTAATAACTGTACTGAATAAACTGGTTGATAAAGGGAACACAATCTTAGTAATCGAACACAATTTGGATGTTGTAAAGGTTGCGGACCATATCATTGATGTCGGACCAGAAGGTGGTGTTCACGGTGGTAAAATAATATTTGAGGGATCCCCAGAGGAAATCATCAAAATTAAAAACAACCACACGGCTAAATTTTTAAAGCATGAAATGAAACTGAATAAAAATTAATCTACAGCTCCGTCGGTTCTATCAATTAAGCGGAAACCATTTCCATGAATATTCACAATTTCTAGATTGGAATCTCTTTTAAGATACTTTCTAAGTTTAGTAACAAAGACATCCATACTTCTTGCTGTAAAATAATTGTCTTCTCCCCATATTTTGGTTAGGGCCAAAGATCTGGAAAGAACATCATTCTTATACATGCAGAACATTCTAAGAAGGTGCGCTTCTTTCGGAGAAAGCTTATCCTTTTCAACACCAGTATCTCCTTTAAAACTTAAAATTCTGAGGGGATAATTGAAGTGATATCTTCCGATGATAAATTCCTTGATATCCTCATCAGGACCAAGACCTTTACTTGTACGTTTTAGGATTGCTTGAACTCTGTACAATAACTCTTCAGAATTGAAAGGCTTTGTGATGTAATCATCTGCACCAATCTTGAAGCCTTCTAAAACATCTTCTTTTAATGTTTTTGCTGTAAGGAAAATGATGGGCACTTCCTTATTTTTTTCACGGACCTCTTTTCCAAGAGTAAATCCATCTTTTTTAGGCATCATGACATCAAAGATGCATAGGTCGTATGTTCCACCGTCGAACTTCTCCATTCCTTTTTCTCCATCCACCGCTAAAGTGACATCATAATCATACATTTCTAGGTATGATTTTAGGACATCACCAAAGTTCATATCATCTTCAACAAGTAGAATTTTTTGATTTGACATGTTTTGAATTTGAGTTATAATTTTTTTAATAACAATAATTAATCAGTGATACACGCAAGAACACTTAGGAATTGACTCAAATCTGTGACAAAAATATATTATTATGATGTAGAAAACATCTTTTAGTCACACTTTTCTTAATAAAAATCTTAACAGCTACTGATTAAACGGAAAAAACACCCGAAAGCTGCTTCCTTTTTCCAATTCACTTTCAACCGAAATAGTTCCTTTATGGGCAGTAACTAAGGCTTTTACGTAACTTAAACCGAGACCAAAGCCCTTGACGTCGTGCCTGTTACCCGTGTGAACACGGTAAAACTTGTCAAATATATTCTTAACGGAATCCTTGGTCATTCCGATTCCATTGTCTTTAACAGTAATTTCTATACCTTTTTTAACATTTCTGCTGCTTATTTCAATAACGGGCTTTTCGCTGGAATATTTTTCCGCGTTATCTAGGAGATTATGCAAGATGTTGGAAATGTGGTTTCGGTCTCCCTCTATGATGGACTGTTGAGCAGCTAGATTGGCCCGGAGTGAACCATCTCTATGTTCGACTTTTAAATTCATGTTTTGGACCGCATTTTCAACGAGGTCGTGCACATCAATCATGCTTAATTTCAACTTAAATTCCTCCTTGTCGATGGTCGCCATCTGTAAAACCTTTTCTACCTGATTAAGCATCCTTTTATTTTCCTGCTTAATTATACCTGCGAATCTTTTGATTTTTGATTCATCATGAATGATTTTATCACTGGTGATCGAGTCAGTAGCGAGTGATATTGTTGCAATCGGAGTTTTAAACTCATGCGTCATATTATTAATGAAATCTGATTTCATTTCTGAAACCTTCTTTTGACGAAAGTTGATCCACACTACATAAAAGAAGCAAAATAGGATGAGTCCCGTAAAGATAAGAGAGCTTATAAGCGAGACCCAAACTTTGGACCAGAGGTAGCCGGTCTTGTTGGGAAAGAATAGTTTAAGAGCACCTGGACTTTCGGCTTCAATATTGAAAAGGGTAATGGCATATTTTGAATTGTACAAGGATCGATTTTCTTGTGTTTCTATGTTGCTAGATTCACCGGGATGTGCTACTTGAAAATTACCATTTACGATTAAAAAATCTTCATTGTCATTAGAATAAATACCATAGTCATAATCTAGGTGAATGCCATTGTTTTTTAACTCCTCATCAATGTAGTCATCCAGCTTATTCTTATCAATGTTTTCCAACTTGGTCTGAGGAGATAAAAATAGCGCGGTACTCTTATACTGTCTTCTTAACTGGCGTGTTTTATAATCGTCAACATCTGGATTTAAGATTTTATTTACGATGGGTTTTCGAATAGGACTCTTAAGTGTAAACTGATCACTAGATTCCTCTTTCCGCTTAAAATCCTCTTCCAGTTTGACTTTTACCTGATTGAGCACCATGGTCACTTTATCTTCGAATGCTGTTTCATTCAGATCTACCTGCCATTTGATCCAAAAGGCTTGCATTATGGCAATACCAATCAAGGCAGTACTCATCAAACCGATAATGATCAAAATGATTTTTTTATCCATGCTTTAAAACTAAGTTATTTCAAAGGTAAAGGAAACTACACGGAGAGTTTATGAATTAAGTAACGAAAACTTGGTAGTTTTAAAGATTAGTTAATGTATGATTATGAAAAATTTATCTTTTCTTTTATTTATCTTTTTTTGTTTTTCATGTGGCGATGGAGATCTACCAGATTGCATCAATGACCTAAACAGGGATTTTCGTTCGGATAATTCATCCTGTAATAATGCGTCTATAACTAGTTACGACTTTCAAGGTGAGCGCGTATATGCTTATGCAGATGGCGACTGCCTCAATGATGGAGGGGTGAGGATTGTGAATGAAGATTGCGATGATGTTTGCTTCTTAGGTGGTATTGGTGGATTTGTTGATTGTAATGGAGATCCATTTTTTGATACGGCCGTTGAGGTTGAAGTTATTTGGGTTAAGTAATTTAAAAATTGGTAAAATCTACATGCAGAAAATTGAACACATCGGTATTGCCGTTAAAGATCTCGATCAAGCGGAGAAATTATACGCCGCAATTTTGGGTGCAGAACCTTATAAACGAGAGGAGGTAAAATCGGAAGGTGTCTTGACTTCTTTTCTTAGGAATGGTCCTAATAAAATTGAATTACTTCAGTCCACCACTCCTGACGGTCCCATCGCAAAATTTATTGAGAAGAAGGGAGAAGGCATGCACCACATGGCCTTTGCTGTACAGGACATAAAAGCAGAAATGAAAAGATTGGCCTCTGAAGGATTCAGGCTATTAAATGAGGAACCTAAAAAAGGAGCCGATAATAAATGGATTTGTTTTGTCCATCCTAAATCTGCCAATGGTGTCTTGATCGAATTGTGTCAGGAACGTGCGCCTGAGGATTAAGCCAGAAAATTAATGGATACTTTCATAATACTCATTGGTTTTCTTGGTGGCTTAGTTGCTGGAGTCATGAATACTTTTGCGGGTTTCGGTTCGGTGATTACCTTATCTATTTTAATGGAGTTGATGGGCCTGCCGGCAAATGTAGCCAACGGTACCAATCGATTAACTATAATTTTTGCTGGAATTACCAGCACTTACACCTTTCATAAGAAAGGTAAATTGAAACTTGAGAAAGGTAAACTTTACATTATTAGCACCTTTTTAGGCGCATTGATTGGTGTAGGGCTTGCACTGATGGTCAGCAACGAGCAGTTCAAGATTATCTTCAAGTTTCTCATTGTTTTTCTCTTCTTTATCCTCTTGCTTAACCCTAAGCGCATGCTACGAGAGCACAGCGAGGATTTTAATTTGCCGGCTTATATTTTGGTCCCGGTCTTTTTGCTTTTAGGAATTTATGGAGGCTTTATTCAGATGGGCATGGGGGTGTTTTTTATTGTTTCCATTGTCGTTCTAGGGCGGTTTAATATGGTGGAAGGAAATGCCTTAAAAGCTTTCATAGTACTTGTATATACCATTGTTGCGCTTGCCATTTTTTGGTATCACGGAATGGTGAATTGGAAGGCAGGACTTTCGATTGCAGCGGGACAAGGTATCGGCGCTTACCTAGCGGCTAGATTTGCCTCAGAAAACAAGCAAGCCAATGTCTGGGCCTATCGGATACTTTTGATTATTGTGGTTTTTGTGATTCTGCATTACTTTGGGGTTTTGGGATATTTGAGTTCTTTCGTGAGGTGATTTTTTGATTGAGTGGAATTCAAAAGTATAGCATTTTAGAATCTGGGTCAAAAGACCAAATCTAAAAAAACGACATTTTAAAGTTGACATATATGTCAACTTTAGTTATCTTTGAAAGAGAAGGGTAATTCTGAGAAATACATGTTTAATGTTGAGTTTTTGGAACAAGCTTTAATTTTTTTGACCGCGCTGGATACTAAAACAAGGGCAAAAATTTTAGAAAATATACGAATTGCACGATTCAAAAAAGATCCCAAATTATTAAAGAAAATAGACAAGGATATATGGGAATTCAGAACCAAGTTTAATTCTCACAAATCAGACTTTTGGCTTTTTGGGATAAGGACACAAAGTCTCTTATTATATGTACTCATGGATTCATAAAGAAAACTCAAAAACTACCTAGAAAAGAACTTAACAGGGCTAAAAAACTTAAAGCAGATTATTTAAAGTCAAAAAAATAAACATGAAGACATATAAACTTAAGGATGTAGAGGATAAATTAATTGGCAAAATAGGAAAGCCGGAAAGAGATGATTATGAACTAAGAATTAAACTAATTCAATTCGGACAATTAATTAAAGAAGTTCGAAAGGAAAAGAAACTAACTCAAGATCAACTAGGCGAATTAATCGGAGTTACAAAATCACAAATTTCAAAACTTGAAAATGGCACTTCAAATATGACCATAGGTACCATCTTCAAAATTTTCGATGCAATGAAATCAGAAATTCTATTTGAAGTAAAGGAATTGCAAACAGCCTAGAGCATATGGTACAAAAGCTAAGTCAGACTTCTATGTAGTTTAAAAAGACTTAAGATAAACTTTAAGACTTTTGTTTACCTATCGTTGATTTTTTTCATTAACTATATGTTATACTCTAAAATCAATCTCTATGTTCCACACACACACACACACACACACACACAGAAATTTTCCACTAAGTTTATTGTTTTATTGTTAAGTCTTTTTTCACTGCAATTGATGGCACAGGATCCAACCTGCACAGTGAATGGATTACCTGATTTAACTTATTTTGACTTGAATACTAATTTTGATCAAAATGAATATACGGTTAAAGTTTATTTTAGGATTTTTAGGAAGGATGATGGAACAGATGGATACGATAAGGCTAAACTCCCTATGGTTCAAGGGATTCTTAATAGCGCCTACAATTCTCATGGAATTTATTTTGATTTTGAATGCGACGAAGAATATATAGAAGAGCCAAGTTCAGATCCTGATGGCAGTTTATTTATTGACAACCTAGCATTGGCTCAGCTTGCTTATGATGGGGCTGCACCAATTTCATCCATGTTTCCAGCCATTGAGGTCACTTGGTGTGATTTTTTAAGTCAAGCTCCGGTCATCGCTGATGGAATTAATATTTTCATTGGTGATAATTTAGGTTTGTCAGCTTTTACTACCAAAGCCAGAGCTGGTAGTATACCATCAAATGTAATTGTTCTTTTTGATGAGCTTGCAATTGAGAGTTCTACGATTGTACATGAAATGGGACATGCCTTAGGTTTATTACACACAGCTACCGGGTCACTACAAAACCATTTAATTTGGCCTTCGAACGTATGCAATGCTAATGCATTACCTTGTTTTGCATGCCCTGACATCGTTTATGAAACCTATAGTTGTGCTTCATCATCCTATGTTACTGGAAACTATTGTGCAGAGCATATGAATAATGGAAATGATGCAGGTGATTTTATTCCAGATACACCACCTTCGAATCAATTTATTGAAGAAGGACATGGTGTGTCGAATTGTCAACTTGATCAAGGACCAATTTTCAATCCTTTATATTTTCCTCAACAACAAATCCCTTTAGTTGATCCACTAGGTAATTCATATAATCCATCTTTGGATAATTTTATGTCTACATCTTTCCGGACATGCAGAAATAATTTCACTGACAACCAAGTCCATGTGATGAAAAATCACCTAGAACTCTGCCCAGTTCTCACACCTGTGGTGAGTCCAAATCCCGCCAAAGGAAGATGCGTGTGCCCCTATGATGTTGCGCAGATCTACTTAGATGACATCGTGAGCTGGTCAGAAGTTATTACGGAATACCAGCTAGACCCTCAGGAACTTAATCAGGTTGAATTGGTTATAGATCAGGATTTAATTATTGATGTTGATTATACGTTTAATGGAGTCACTTTTAATTTTTCTGAAAATGCTTCTATGGTCATTGATAATTTCTCTGAAGTAGTAATCAAGGAGAATTCCGTACTCACAACCTGCGGTGAGATCTGGGATGGTGTGCAGGTATTGGGAGGTTCTAGGCTTGAGACTTTTGAAGTATTATTTGAGAAAACGCATACAGCCATTAAAGCTGAAAATTTTAGTAACGTTAAAATTTGGAATACGAATATAAATCAACACACTTTGGGTTTTGCAGGGATTGAATTGAATAATATTGTAAATGTTGAGTTGATAAGTAGTGTTAATATAAGCAATGGCTTTTATGGAATTTATGCTGATGGTTATTTTGCTCAATTGCCGATTTTTGATGGAACAATTACGGTCGATGGCATTGGTATAAGGATTATACAAACGCCTAGTAGTTTTTCCAGCATTGTTGATGTAACCATTAATGCTTATAGTGGAATTTCAATCAATGGTGGAACTGGGAATATGATAGTCTGGAATAGTATTTCTTATAAGCAACAAGGACATGGCATATTTGCAAATGGATCTAATGGTGTCTTTATCTCAAGAAACGATGTTGGGTATCAAGGAATTTATGGAAGGACAGGAATTAGGGTCAACGGTTCAACGGGAGCATCAATTGTTCAAAATCCAAGTATTAAAGCCTATTGCACAGGAGTCATGGCTGAAAACTATGTCGGAACAATAAATGATAATCCTTTTATTTATGTTGATGGATTATGTGATCAAGTAGGCGGAGGCATTGCACTTTCTAACTCTATGGGAGTCTCGAGCGATGAGTCAGAAATTAATGGAAATATTCTTCATGTAAGTAATTCCATTTTTGGAATTTCATCTCAAGTTTCAACACATTACGGCATAAAAAATAATGAAATTAATATAAGCGGATCTGATGCACTGCAAGGAATACAAGTCATTGGATCTGATTATATAGATGTAGAAGAGAATGTGATTATAGGAACAGAAAATGAGACTGGCGTCTATGTTGATAATTCTGAAATGGGATTATTTAAGTGTAATGACTACATTGACTTGGAACTTGGCTTTCATGGATTTAAACATAATGTTTCCTTGGAAATTATTAGAGAGGATTTCCTTTCAACTGATATAGACATTGAAATTCATGGAGTGATAGGAGCACAAGATTTTCATGGAAATAAATTTCATCAAAATGGATTTTGTAATGCAATTGGAATGAGTATTCAAGAGATAGAAGCCTCAACATTTACTTATAATTCAATCATTGATAAAAATGAACCAGACAATCCTAATCCTATTTCTTGGTTTATTGATGATGATTCAAGTTCAAGTGTACCTGCTTGTGCAGACGATTCTCCAAAGAATGATGAGGGAATTTTTTCTTACATGAGTGATATTCTTCAGAATCAAAGAGAAGAAAATTATAATGTTTATCAGACTAGTTTATTTCAAGTGTTAGATCTTGACCATGATATTATCCCAGATGAATTTCTGCATCAATTTGAAAAATCTGTACAAGCCATTGTATGGGCAGGTTACCTCCGTCAATCTTATGAAAACATTAGAATGTTCGATTTTTCAAGCATGGAGTTTATTGCAGAACTTCAAGAAGAATTTCAAAACACCTTAGATAATGCTGAACAATTGGATATCATCAAGGATATTGCAATGCATATTAACAGTGATAGCATTGAAATTCACTCAAAAACAATTTCTAGAAAGGATGTTATGAAGTTATTTCAAATAGAGTTGGAATCTATAGAAACTAATAATATTTGGGAACAACATTGGAAAGATGCATTGATTCAGAAATCAAAGTACTTTGATAACCCTGAAACATTTATACGTGAACAAAATACAATAGACTTAGCTGGTTTATGTACGACGGAATTTGGCGATTTAGTTTACCTTAATAGGTCTATTTTAAATGCTGTTGATGTTTCTTATGAAAAAAACATCTGCATAGATAATAGAGCTTATAATAATTCTGGTTTAGGATCGGTAAAGAAATTTAAAATTTCACCAAACCCAACTACTGGATTTGCACGAGTTAATTTTGAGTATCCGTTCTCAGGAAGAATCATTGTTTTCGATCTTAAAGGAGAATTAATGATGGAGATCACCATGAATGAAAAAATTGATACTAATTTAGATTTATCAACTTATAATTCTGGAGTTTACCTCATTAAAACTCAGTCAGACACTGGAAATATAGATGTTCAAAAAGTCATATTATTAAATGAATAAGTCTGTTCTTTTTTTACTCTTTTTTCTCCACTGGGTAAATGCCATGTGTGCTCAAGAAAAGTACGACTATGTTTGGCCTTATGGGTATGGTTTTTCTTCTACAGGTATGGATCCTCGACTGAATTTTAACGGAGGAAAACTTGATGTTGAAGTAAGAAATAATCTTTATTGGTTAACAAAACAGAACGCTTCCATTTGTAGTGAAAATGGTGAACTTTTATTTTTTACCAATGGTTGTGCGATAATAAAAGAAAATGCAGAGGTTATAGCAAATGGAAGCGGCATCAATTTTATTATTGAAGATTGTGAATTTGGTGATAGTGGTCCTCAAGATGCCATGATTCTATCTAATAACTATTTAGAAGATCATTACTTTGTATTTCATAAGTATGTGATTTTTCAAGAAGGGGAGAACCCAACAAAAATGTTGTACTCTATCGTCGATAATTCAGGTGAAGGAGAAGTCATTGAAAAAAATATCGATGTTGAAGAAGAACGAAATTTACTAAC
>ENA-ORXT01000222-ORXT01000222.1-marine-metagenome-genome-assembly--contig:-NODE-222-length-95064-cov-8.604062_pt1 | contig 95064 bp, 72 predicted proteins | sample MGYA00237868_ERZ511482 | MGnify/ENA metagenome assembly ERZ511482 | reverse complement strand
CACGTTAAAGTTACGGCATTTAACCTGTTTTAACAGGTTTCCCATAGCAGACGCAGAATTCATTCTGCGGGCCACTACCCGCAATAAACGCATATGCAACGATGGGTGCAATAATCAAAGGATATAAAAGTAATGCCAAACGTATAAGCGCCATATTAACTGTAAGCCTCTTACATGACCATGCTATTAACTATTAAGATATAAGAGAGATCTGAGATATATAGAGAGTGTTGGCTTCGACCAAGATCCGCAGGGTTTGTTCAGCCAATACTGTTTGGATGGTCCATCTGTTGAAGCTCTCTATGATTCTCGCAGTGTTATTTATGAGCTAAGATTAATAACCGATCTTCAGCAGCCGTGTCTGGGAGTACATCCCCACTTTCTCAAGCGTTTTCTTCGAGAGGTGATTGTAGTACGCACACCCTGCTACGAGTTGTTTCTGTCGCCGTTTACATTCTTGTATCAAAAATTGGAGCGTCGCTGTCCCAGCGCCCGTATTGCGGAACGGCTCAGCCGTAAACATGCCAATGGCCGCATATCCCAAACAGAGCTTATTGTCGATCATTACGCCAATTCCGGCGAACTCATCACCCTTATTGGTAATGAATAACTCGCCTTGCTTCACATGTTTCTCAATGGGTTCGACAAAATCGCCTGATGCTTGGCGAATCAACGCGACATCATCGGCGAGTGCTTGACGAAACGAGAGGTCAGATCTGTCGAAACTTGGATTATCAGTCTCTGTATACTGAAAAAAATAGGCTTGGCACTCAACACTGCGCTGTTCATCCAACGCATGGGAGAGAAAAAATTCGTCGCAAGTCGGCACAAACGCCCGTCGCACGCTTTCCATTTTCTTGATGCGTTGATGCACCTGCTGTCCGTATTGCTTGAATCCATCGTGCAGGCAAAATTGGGTGACCAAGCTGCCCTCATGGATCGATGTATGTCCTGCATTCACGCCATCTATGCGAATAGAATAATGAGTCGAGTTCTCCACATGTTCTTCAAAGAAGCTGTCCACAGGACTGGACAAGTTGGACAGGTGCTGGATCAGTGGGTCGGTTGCCTCTTCCAAACTGACCGGCACAAACTGAATCTCCACAAGTTTGCTACTTCACCATACTGTAAATCCGCGCCGGATTCTCAATCATAAATTTATCCAGCGTCGCTTGACTAAATCCTTCTTCGAGCAGGCGGGGCAGGAAGCGCTGCTTGATCCAATTGAAGCCGGGGCCGTAGCCGTAAACGGTGTGGTGTGTTCTGCGCCCCATATCGTTGGAGAGCATAATTTTGTTCTCGAAACCGTCGGCCACCAGTTGACGCAGCAGATCCACACGCACGCTGTCTGGATAGTACTTCGCTTTGCCCGGTCCATCGTAGATGATGTAGACACCTTTTTCGAGCATTTTGCGATGATACCAAAGATCGGGCAGGCGATCAACGTGAGCAATGATCATGCGCTCCATGTCGAAACCTTCGTCCTCAACAATTTCCGTCTGCTCGATGCCCATGGTGCCGCTGGTCGTGTGCGTATGGAGACAAACGCCGGTCTCGGTCGCTGCTCTGGCACCCGCGCGTAGAACCTTCTCTTCGTTGGCCGTAATATGTAGGTAAGCCGTGCCCGCCTTGACCCAACCAGCTTTCACATCGGTGCCGTCCATGCCTTGAGTCACGTCGTTGATCATGCGTTCGGCAATATAGTCAATAGACCAATCGGTGAGCTCTGGTTCCATGCCGTGCTCTTCACAAATGTAGCCAGTACAGGCAACCACGTGAACGCCGCTCTTTTGCGAGGCTTCGACCATGCCAGGCGTATTGCGGCCCCAAGACTCAGGCGTAGTCTCAATAATGCAGCCACCGCCGATCTCCTTAAATTCCTCGAGCATCTGAATGGCCTTTTCGACGCTATCCAAATGATGACCTTGCTCTGCCTTGGAGCCACTCCCTTTCGGATTGGTCAAAATATGCTCATGAGCCATCGTAAAACCAAGCTCCGATGAATCGATATCTCCAAGAACAGTTCTTACCTTAGACATTAAAATCTCTATCCTTGCTATGATAATGAATTGCGAAATAAATCGCAGAGACAATTTTTGAATCTTATTTAGTTTCTGAATTGATGGTAGTGAGGGATGAGAACACAAATTCTTACAGATAATCATCTGTTCAGAGGCGATAGTGTAACAGCCGGATCTTTTACTGTCAAATTGCAATTGGTCAATTGTTCTAAATTGTGGTCAATTGACCAATTGCAATTTGACCAATTACAGTGCCTGTAATACACTCGGATAAAAGAGAGTGTTTATGGGGTCAAAAACGTCACAAATTATTCGAGCTGCTGAGCTCTATTACGAGCGTAACTTAAGTCAACAAGAGATTGCCAGAATTCTGGGTACTTCGCGTACCAGTGTTTCTCGTCTGTTGGCCGATGCGCGCGAAAAGGGTGTGGTGGAGATCACCATTAACCGGCCTGTTGCAAAGCAAGCAGGACTTTCCGAACAAATCCGCCAACGGTTTGACCTGCGCGATGTTGTGGTTGTGAACGGCAGCGAAGAAGATGAAAGATCGCTGCGCAATGTGGGCGAGGCAGCAGCCGAACTCTTGCTCAGCATTCTTGAAGACAATAACACAGTTGGCATTTCATGGGGGCAAACCCTCTATCATATGGTCGAGGCGTTGGACAATGCGTTTCTCACTGATATTACAAACCAAGTAAACGGTGTTGAAATTGTGCAGATGGTGGGCAGTTTGGGGGGAGGTGACCCAAAGATTGATGGGCCAGATTTAGCGCGCCGGATGGCCCAAAAATTGAACGGAAGCTATCGCTATGTCCATGCACCCGCAGTAGTAGAAAATGGAGACTTGCGTGATCAGCTGATGCAGCAGGTACAGATCCGCCAGACGCTGGAACAAGTAGCCGACGCAGATATTTGCTTGCTTAGTGTTGGCGCTCTGAACGATGAAGAATCGAGCCTGCAACGTACTGGTTATCTGACTTCGCTGGAGCGCCAGAAATATTTACAACAGGGTGCAGTGGGTCATCTGCTTGCCAAAATGATCGACAGTCATGGCAATGAGGTGAGCCGCTACAATCATCGCGTGGTTGCGGTTCCATTTGGCTATCTCCAAAGAGCACCTTGGTCCATTGGTATAAGCGCATCGCCTCTCAAGGTAGCTACTATCTTAGGTGCAATTCGCGCGAATCATATCAACACACTGGTTATCGACGATACGAGTGCGCAGGAATTGCTGGCGCTGGCCGACAGCTAGGGCTTTCTGTGCATTTGTGGTTTACGGTAATCACCGACATGAAACCTGATTGAACCGATTTTTTACCTAACTTTCTGGACTAGACTAAATTATCTGCTCCGCCAACTATGTAAGAAAGGATATTCCACTTAACATGACCACATTAACTAATACAGTAACTAATGCGTCAGAGGCTGATAGTGCCGAGCATAGTAAAATCTCTTGGAAAAAGGATGCAGAGCGGGTTGCGTACGGCATTCGACGGCGAGTTTTGCAACTAACGATTGAGCGAAACGGTTGCTATTTAAGCCAAGCCTTAAGCTCTGCCGAGATTTTGGCCGCGCTTTATACCCATATTTTAAAGCTCGGTCCAAGCGCTGGCCCTATGATGCCCGAGCCATACCAAGGCGTGCCCGGACGCGGAATCGCTCATGGGACGGGCGGGGCATATAACGGTTTGCCCCGCCCCGATACGGATCGATTTCTCATCTCCCCTGCACATTATGCCGTCGCCATTTATGCGGCATTGGTAGAGACGGGACGCATGTCCCCCGAGGGGTTAGATCAATTTAACGTTGATGGTTATAGCGTCGAAATGATTGGGGCCGAACATTCGCCCGGTTTTGAACTGACCACTGGCTCTTTTGGACAGGCAATCAGCCAAGCGGGCGGTATTGCCATGGGTCGTCGGGTGAAAGGGGACACGGGCAAAACGTTCGTTTTTATGTCCGATGGCGAGTTAGAAGAGGGGCAGACGTGGGAGGCCGTTCAGGCGCTGGCGTTCCACAAAATGGAAAATGTCATTGTTTATGTAGATGTCAACGGTCAGCAGGTAGACGGGCTAACCAAAGATGTGATGAATATCGAGCCAATTGACCAGCGACTATTGGGCTTTGGTGCAACCGTTTCTGTAGTGGATGGTCATGACTTGGATGCCTTAGCCAGCGCCATGAATGATCGTGTGCCCGAGAAGCCTCACTTTGTTCTCTGCTACACGGACACAGCCAAAGGTATTCCCATGCTAGATAAACGCAAGCCAAAGCTCCATTTTGTTCGCTTTAAGGATGATGCCGAGATTGCCAAATATCAAACGTTTTTGGAGCAAGAATATTCTGTTCAGATGGAGGCCGCATAATGGAGATTTGCACGAACGTTCACTCTCATAATTTAGTTGAGTGGGCAAAGGATAAACCAGAAGTCGTGGTCTTTTCGGGTGACCTAACCGGCTCCACTGAAATCAGTCTTTTTAAGGAGACCTATCCCGATCGCTTCTTTTCGCTGGGCATGGCCGAGCAGAACATGCTGAGCTGGGCAGGCGGCATGGCGCGCGAGGGCTTTACGCCTTATCTGCATACATTTGCTGTCTTTATGTATCGACGGCCTTATGATCAACTGGCTATGTCTGTCGCCTATCCAAATTTGCGGGTGCGGTTGGTTGGCTTTCTCCCCGGCATCATGACCCCGGGTGGCGTAACCCATCAGGCTATTGAAGACATTTCGGTGCTGCGCGGAATGCCTAATATGACAATCCTCGAAGTGGGCGACGCGACCGATGTCGAATCCGTTTTGGATGTGGCACAACCGATTGATGGGCCGGTATATATCCGTATGCTGCGTAAGTCTGTGCCGCGTCTTTTCCCTGCCGATGAGCGCATGGTTCTGAACAAAGCAAGAGTGTTGAGCGAAGGCACGGACATCACCCTCATCTCGACCGGCATTTGTACAGAAGAGGCTATGCGCGCAACAGCCATTTTGCAGCAGCGGGGCGTCTCGATCCAGCATCTACACGTTTCAACGCTCAAGCCGTTTAGCGATCCGGTTGTCTTAGAGGCGCTCAGCAAGCCCAAGCACGCAGTGGTCACTATGGAGAATCATACGACCATTGGCGGCGTAGGTACTGCCGTGGCCGAAATGATGGCCGAAAATGGAATCGGTCGCAAACTGGTGCGCATTGGTATTCCAGACACCTTTGCCCACGGAGCCGAGGCTCGTTTCCTTATGCGTGAATATGGTCTGGACGCGATTGCCTTGGTCCAGCGAATCGAACAGATTGTAGGCCATGATCTTGATATTAGCGAGGATGACTTGACCGCAGTCCGCATTGAAGCCAAGTCATCTTTGAGCATAGAGCAGTTGGAAGCACTATAAAATTAGGAATAAAAGAGATATGTTAGAAGAATTACGCCAACGTGTTTGGGAAGCCAATGTGGCCTTGCCTAAACTGGGGCTCGTTAAATGGACCAGCGGAAATGCCAGCGAGCGCGACCCAGAGACAAATTTGGTTGCCATCAAGCCAAGCGGCTACAGCTTTGACGACCTGCGGCCAGAACATTTGGTCATCGTCGATGTAAATGGGAGCGTGGTTGATGGGGATTTAAAGCCTTCGGTGGATACGGCATCCCATCTCTACGTCTACCGCAATCGATCCGATGTACATGGAATTGTTCATTCCCACTCGGCTTATGCCACCAGCTTTGCCATCCGTGGGGAACCGTTGCGCATCTACACAACCACATCAGCAGCCGTCTTTGGTGGCGACATTCCCGTCTCGGCCTTCGCCACCATCGGCGAAGAGGAGATCGGCAAGGAAATTGTGGAGCAGATAGGCGATGGAATTGCCATTCTCATCCGCAATCACGGGGTTTTTACAATCGGCAAAAGCGCGCATGATGCGCTCAAGGCATCTGTAATCTTGGAAGAGACAGCCGAGTCTGTTCACTTTGCATTGCTGCGTGGGGATCTCAAAGCGCTGCCCGCGGATGTGGTGAAGCTTGGCTATGATGTTTATCATAAAACGTATGGGCAATGATGTTTAAGAATTAGCCGATAATTTTATTCATCAAATCTGACAGATGTGGTCGAAAACAGGGTGAAAAGAGCGCATGAAGATCGCATCGATTGAAACCTTTTAACTTGAATGTCCGCTGGGGCAACCATTTGGCTGGTCCCAAGGGTGATCGAAAAACGCGCGACCGGCATTGTCCAGATCAGAACGGATGCAGAGATCGTCGGCTGGGGCGAAGGCGCAATCAGCGCCGCGCGCAATTCGAGAGACGCTATCGCCTCAACCGTTTGATCAGGTGGATGGGTATATTAAAGTGCCAACAGAGCCGGGACTGGGGGGAGATCGATGAAACGGTGTTAGAAAAATTTTGTGTCAGCAAGCGGATTTCGCAGTAAGATAAAATAGAGGAATATAATATTTAATTGATTGTTCGTCTCTTCTAAATCTGTTAATACGCTCCCGTCTGCTATACTGAGGGCAGAAGAATCCAGTAGTTGAATCATAGTCTGGAAAAATTTGAGGTTAAATCGCGGTTTAAGCAGGGCTGTGATTTACTTTCTCGAAAAGGGAGTTTAGAGATGGAAGAGTTAAAACCAAAAGAGCAGCACGAACTGCTTTTAGCAAACGCTGATAAAGAGAAAATCGAGGCATTTTTGGCCGATGGTGAGGAAGATGAAATTACGAAGATTGCTATTGGCCTCGCACGAGAATGCAATCTCTTTGTTCACTTTCAAAGATTGTGGCAATTACGCGTCGCGGATCTCGATCCATACTTGAGCAGTGATAAGTATATGCGCCACACCTATGTGAATAAGAACGACCTGTACAAAAAATTAATTAAAGCGCCAAGGGATCTGGCAAAGCAGGAACAAGAGGAAAAAAATGCACAAGAAAAATCAGCGACCTCGGAGAGTGATTGAGGTCTAGTCTTACATATTGCATTGCGCGACCCCTCTACTGCACCCACCAGCAGCCTCTTGGCAATATGGCTAGAACAAAAAAATAATTATACGGATTTTAGCGATTTTCTGGAGTAGCTTGCGGACATACTGCATAGTTGATTTTTTGGAATGGCCTATAGCGTTCTACTACAATAGCCATAAAAATTACGGACGCGATCATCAATATGATCAGGACGCTCATATACCACCATTGCGGATCGGCATTGTATTTCGTGCAGCGACGGTCAGCGGCATCGTCTACGCTTGCGAGCTAGAAAGGCAAAGCGCAAAAAAATATTTGTTCTATGCACTCTCTTCAACTTCTCTGGATTGATTTTAAATAGTCGCGCAGTAGCTAAAAGTTGGCTGGAACTTTCCTAATCGTAAATCCCTTCCTCGCAACAAACATAACTTAATCCCTTTTAAAATTATAAGTGTAAACCTAAGGCTTTTTGGTTCCTTTCATCCTACGCTGAACGTGGAATAAGATCTGGTTCAACCACATGAGATCCCGAGTAGCGTCTTTTTGTTTGGGACTGTACCACAAACAATTTGGGGCAGTCCCTTTGATTTGCATCTAATTTGACACTTATCACACTTTGACAAAGCGATACTGAACCATCGAAAATAGAGTTTATGGATCAAGAAGCTAACAAGCAGGCAGCTAATGAGCAAGCTGTATTGGAAGGATATATTTCTGTCGAGGCAGCGCTGCGAGCACAGAGCAGAGAGATCCATTCGGTTTTAGTGCAGCAGGATAAGCAGACACGAAGCGCTGCACAGGTGGAACGAATCGCACGATCTACGGGTATTGAGCTGCGGCGGGTCAATAAAGACGAGATCGATTCGGCCGCGGCGGGCCAAAGCCATGGCGGCATCATTGCGTTTGTTGGGCCTCGGCGCTTTGCTACTTTGGATGAGCTAGTGCAAAATAGTCAAACATATGGGCAGATGCCATGTCTGGTTATGCTTGACGGGATCGAGGATCCGTTTAACTTTGGCTACGCAACACGCGCTCTTTATGCCGCGGGTGTAGATGGTTTGATTGTGCGACAACGTAACTGGATGAGCGCAGCCGGAACGGTGGCGCGTGCATCGGCGGGTGCGTCGGAGCATATACCAACCGCGGTTGTCGAATCGGTGGATGCTGCAACTGATCTACTCCGCGGATATGGTTTTACAATTGCCTGTACCGATACAAGAAGGGCAACGTCAATTTATGAAACCGATTTACAAGTCCCGCTGTTTTTGGTATTAGGCGGCGAAAAACGGGGCATTACGCGATCATTTCTTGCAAAAGCGGACCTTGTATTGGAGATCCCGTATGGTCGGCAGTATGATCAATCTTTGGGTACAGCCGCTGCAACGGCAGTGATTGCATTTGAGGCAATGCGGCAGCGGGCTGGAAAATTAAATAAGTAACTATAGTTAAACCACGAATGATTAATGGTCTATTATAGCCTATAGACCTCAATACGTGGACTAACCACCTGATACCAACATATTCTACATCATGAATTCTATACTGTGGGCGGTTGGCGTAAGAGATTTTGGCGTGAGAGTAGGTGTTCAGGCAGTGGTCTAATGTTGTTCTTCTATAAGATACTAATCCGATAATTTCTGTAACCTGCTTTGGTGTAAAAGTGAATGAAGGCCACAGAAAATTTTAGAAACAGAAACAGAAAAAGGGAGAGATAGAATGAAACTTGAAGGCGAATATATTTTCAAAAATGCACCACGCAAGGTTGTATGGGATACGTTGATGGATCCAGATGCTCTGTCCAAGGCAATTCCGGGTGGCGATAAGCTAGAGAAAGTGGGAGAAAATCAGTACGAAGCGGTGCTGAATATTAAGGTTGGTCCAGTGCAAGGCAAATTCGATGGCGATATCGAATTACTAGATATCAATGAACCCGACAGCTATGTGATGAAGGTGAGCGGCAAGGGTGCGGCTGGCTTCTTAAACGGTGAGGGAAATGTTACACTTTCGGATAGTACAGATGGTACAATCATGTCGTATAGCGGCGATGCACAAGTTGGCGGTAAGATAGCGGGCGTTGGTCAGCGACTTATAGACAGTAGTGCAAAGTCGATTACACGTCAAGGGCTCGAGGCTCTAGATGCACAGATTCAATCAAAGGTTGCAGGTGGTGATCCCAATGTAACTGTTGCCCCGGTGGCTGCGCCATCGGCAACAGCTATTGCCGCCACCGTGGCCAAAGATGTTACAAAGGATACGGTAAGTGGTATGAGTGACTCAATTACGAAAAATGAAACTTTCCAGAAATTAACTGAAGCAAAAACGCTCCCTTACTTTTTGGGTGGATTGGGTGTTGTTTCTACACTTGTTTTTGCTGTTTTGTCTTGGCTTTTGACTGGGATGTAATGTATCTGGAAGGGGAGCTAGAAAATATCTTCTTTAAATTTGGGACTGTAGCACAAGGTGTGTAAATGACTTTGTCTGGATAAGTGATTTAACGCCGTTCACACACAATTTGAGATAGTCTCTTAAAATTTCTTAGCTCCCTCTCCCTTATCTCTCGTCCCCTGTCTCCTGATTCTTGTGCTAAATTATACATCTGCATTCCCTCTATCATTATGCACCCACATGCTGATCCATTAAATCCGCATTCCCACGATCCAAATCCTGCGCCACCATCACCCGATCCCGACTTTATGCTTTCGCTACCTGATGGGAAGAGAGGGTTGATTAAAGTAGAGAATTTATATAGGCTGCCAGCGGTTACATTGACCGATTGCTATATTGTTAGTACAGGGCACGGTACGACGGGTCCATTTACCTTTGCTGGCCCAACGCTGCTTAGCCTCATCCAGTCGTGTACCACAGACACAGACTGGAACGTGGTAGAGATAGTTAGTGGTGATGGATTCGGGACACGAGTAACATCAAAGGAGTTGCATGAGCCAAGTCCTTCGGGACCGATAATTTTGGCTTATGCGATTGATGGTCTCCCGCTAGAGCGTGACCAAGGGTTGATCCGGCTGATAGTGCCCAGCGAGCGCGACGATGCGTTGCGTCAGGTTAAATGGGTGAAGCGGATTCACATTGCACCCAAAGCGTCTATTGGTCTTTGGAAACGTTATTTTGTAACACAGAATCGGCTGCGGAGGTATAGTATTATACTTTTAGCTACCGCCATCTTCTTATCGTTAACCACCATGCTCCTCACATTCTTCTTCCGTTAATGCTAAGCCAATGTCTTTTTAAATATTATTTAGTATCTACAAATAAAGGCTTTAGTGAAACAGATATATTTTGTTGTATTTAGCAGAGTTTGGGCTGCGTATAGAGCAGATAAACAGCGGCTACTGATGCATTTGTTGCTTCAATTTCTGGTTGTTGCGACACTATCCGTTGCCATGCCCACAAGCATCTACGCTCAAAGCAATTTCGAGCAGATAGACGACTGCCCTGACGGGCTTCCATTTTTAGGCATCGGGTTAGGCTATAACCAATATACGCTAGAGCAGGTAAATAATATTAGCCAAGGCAATCGTTGTCAGCAGCCATTACTCTATAACTGGAGTTTAGGCGATTCGCCTCAGACGCCCGAAAATTTTCCATACAAAGATTTCCCAGCTACTTATATTCCCATGCTGTGGGGCTGTGCTGCCGATGGCCCCATGCGGGTACAGCAATTTGTCGAAACGCATGACTATGCCGGACCGATGCTGATCTTTAATGAGCCGGATCGCGCGGATCAGGCCAACTGCGCGCCAGAACGTGCGGCCCCTCTGCTGAATGAGTTGCACCATACGCGCGTGGCATATGAACTTGCAACGGGGAACATGCTTCGATTTTATGTAGGTGGGCTGGCGCGCAGTGATAGCGGTATCGGTTGGATTGACAAGTTTCGGGCGTCGTATATAGAGATGTATGGTGCGGATCCATTTGGGCAAGATGGCACGCCCGATTCAGCCGCATATGGGATCCATTTCCATTTGTATCCGCGCTTTGCCTACCCTAATGGTGCGGGTTCTTTTGCAGATGTCAACACGCAGCTTACTGAATGGGATGGCTGGCTGACAGAAAATGAGCTGCACGCGTGGGTAACGGAGGTGGGCGTTTTACATGCGCCTTACCAACCATTGCCAAAAGATGAATATGTTTCTTACTTGGAACAAGTGCTGCCGCTTCTTTTTTGGAACGAGCGGATTGACCATGCATTTATTTTCACGCTGAACGCAATTGGCGGGACGGATTCGGCTGAATTTGCCAAGAGCGCGCTGATTGAGGATGGGGTCGAGACGGCGGCCTATCGCTTTGTGCAGGATATTTGTGGCTTGGCGGGGTCAGGTTACTGTACACCTGGCGCGAAAGGGTTGATCCGTGCGGCGGCTGGGGTTAAAGTGAAGGATAAGGCAGAGGCTAATGCTAAGGTGGAGGTTGAAAAGGAGATGGATTTTCAGTTGAATGGATTGTCAACGTTTACGCGGCCTAATGCAGAGAGTTATCGTATTGGGTATATGCGTAACTAATAATAAATTTAACATTTACTGGACGTATATGCTACCACCTTCTCATATTGCCTATAGCTGGTTAGCGCTAAGTTTGGCGCAGGAGCGGCTTGATGTGGCGCAGGATGCGGATTACCGATTTGTGGCGCTGGCAGCGATGGGCTCGGATCTGATCGACAAGCCGTTAGCGCTACTCTATTTTTATAAAAAGTATAAATCTGCTGTGCTCTTTGCGCATACGCTTCTGGCGTATGCGCTTGTTTTTTGGTTGGGCATGATGCGATTGAAACGATGGCGACTTTATGCCGTGGCCTTTGTTGGTCACGGTATTTTGGATCGGATCTGGTTCTTTCGCGATACATGTTTCTGGCCCTTTTTTGGCTGGCGCTTTACAGTGTGGGGCAAACAAGGATCGCAGCAAGAGAAGATTGGTCAAGCGTACTGGGTGACGTTTACGCGTCGGCCCGAGCTTTGGCGCTGGGAGCTTGGCGGGCTGATTGCGTTGGTTTGGTTTGTGTGGCGGCATCGGCTGTATCGGCTTGATATGCTGCGAAGATTTATCGTGACGGGGCGGGTGGAACGATATGTTGGATAAATTGAGGCATAAATAAACAAGATGCTTATAGTTTGCAGCGGGTGATGAACGAAAGCGATAAACAAATGTCAACACCAAGTACGGATCCAATAATCGAATTGCCCACCGATGGGCCAAAGATACCCCAAGAGAATTCGCCAGTAGATGATGCAGCACCTGCACAGGGCCAAACGGGGCGGCGTGTGCTGATCAACACCGGAGCGCTGGCTGGATCGAGCGTGTGGCGGATTGGCACCAGTTTTATCCTCCAGCTTTTTATTGCGCGTCAATTGGGGATAGTCGGGATGGGCCATTATACGGTTGCGCTGGCTTATTTGAATGTCTGTCAGGTTTTGAGCGAGCTTGGGTTACAGACGCTGTTGGTGCGCGATTTGGCGCAGCGACCAGCGCGGCGGCGCGGCTACTTTTTTGCCTCCTTGGGCTTGCAGTTGGGGGCTAGTTTGCTGATTTGGGGCGCATTAATTGGCATAACGCGGCTGCTCCCTTTTGCCGAAGAGACGCGTGTGGCGCTGTTGCTGGTTGGCGCATCGCTGCCATTTTATGCTGTTACGTCGGCTATTCAGACTATTTTTCAGGCGGGCGAGCAGATGGAATTGGTCATGGGCGTTGAGATGTTTATCAACACGTTGATTGTTGTGCTGAGCCTGACGCTACTGTGGATGGGCTATGGTTTACGTGAATTAGTGGCTGTCTTGGTCGTGACGCAGGCAGTTTCGGCATTGCTCTGCTGGCTTTTTTTGCGGCGAACGACGCTGCTTGCTGCCCCGCAGGAATCTATGCGTGGCGAGTGGTTTTCGCTGCCCAAACGAGCGGCCCCCTTTTATGCGCTGGCGCTGGCCGATGTGCTGCTGCATCGGATCGATATTTTGCTGTTGGGCATACTGGCGGGTGAGCTGATTACGGGAATTTACAGCGCAGCATATAATGTGGTGCGGGTGCTGATGAAGGTGATTCAAAGCTATTGGAAGGCGCTTTACCCTACACTTTCGCGCCTGTTGAAACAGCACTATACGCGCTATGATCAACTCTGTGCGCTCAGCCAACGATACGGCTTTTTTGCGATGTTGTTGGGTACGCTTGCCGCCGGAACTATTGCAGAGCAGCTTATGAACATTTATGGCAAAGAGTCGGCTGGTGCAGCACCCGTTTTCAGCATCTTGATCTGGCTTTCGCCTATTTTCTTGTTAGAATCGTACGCAATTTTGGTGCTAATGGTAGAAGGGAAACCATTACAAAGCTTGTGGACAACCGCGGCTCATTTGCTGGCAATATCGATCCTTTTGCCCCTGTTTACGCTGCAATTCCGAGCGGTTGGTGCTGCTTGGGCGGCGTTAATTGCGACAGGTACTGGGGCGACTGTTGGGTTGATTTTGCTAAGGAAATTCGCGTTGCCGCTGGAAATCAGGAAAATTATCCTGTTGATCGCTGCTGCTTTCTTTACGCTTCTTTTAATGCTTGTGTTGCAGTGGTTTTGGGCCATCCCATGGCTTCTCCATGTTCCACTTGTGACACTCCTCTTTATCGGATTTTCTGCGCTTAGCGGGACGGTTTCAAAGGCCGATTTAATAACTTTCCGACGTGCATTTATCGGGAATTCTTCTCCTGCTGGTATAATCCCTTCTTAATCGTAACGTAATCGTAGCGCGCAAGCTTGTCTATGGCCGTGCTCAGTAGAGTAAGTCCAAGAATATTCAGATAATGAGTAGTAAGTACGTGGGCGTGCTCACTGGACGGTTATGCACTCTTATTTGAACAGTCTCGGGCTAAGTTAATTCTTTCAGAAGGGTATTTTAGCGAGTCATATTCTCAAGGAGATGAAGTAAATGAAGCAACCACCGAACAATTGTTGTGCGATCCTTGCAGGTATGAATGGACGATTTTTTCCTGGCAACTGGCGTCCGGCGCTCGATGAAATTGCATTTGCCGAGCTGCATGGGTTTCAGTCTCTTCAGTTTGGCGGGCGTGAAACGGGTCTAGACAATGAAGAGCTAGGTGCGTCAATTTCGACGGTTGCAAGCAGGCTAAAGGAAGCAAATGTCACGGCGGTGATGGAGATTGTGGGGCGCATTTCGAAGGCGGGTACAACCGCTTTGGGCCTGACGCCACTTGATCTATTAAAAGCAAATTTGCCTGCAATAGTTGGGTTACCCTGTCACAGTGCGCATTTGCATTTAGTCCACACCGAGCCGATGACGACAGAAGAGTTAATTGAGATAGAAGTGGCCCTGATTCCGCAATTTGAATTGGGTGTCGAATTGGCTGCCAAATATGGGTTTCGCTTTGGGTTTGAGCACAATGAGGCAAATCTGCACAGTTTTTTCAATGAACCCAGTAGATGCCAAGATTTACTTGATGCCGTGTCTGGCCTACATTTTGTGTGGGATTTTAACCACACTGAACTGGACTCGCTTGCCGCATTCAAACGCATGATTCCTCGCATGAGTATGCTTCATATTTCGGATACGCCTCTGCCCGAAACGAATTATCACCTGCCGCTTGGATTGGGCAATATCGACTTTAAGGATTATTTTGGCGCGTTATGTGATGGCGGATTCAACGGTGCGGCAATATTAGAGATTGGTGGGCTGCCCAAGTCTGGAGGATATGGAAGAGATACAGATGAGGCGTTAATCGATTCGTTACAGTGTTTAGAATCTGCAATTGTACGTGTGGCTCAATAGATTATTAAGGTCTCTTCTCAATATTCTGGGATAAATGACCCGCTTGGTTTCGATACACAGCATACTGCCGCAGCACTCAACCGGCGCTACCGCGACTTATTGAGAAGATACTTAGTAAGGTAGAAAAAAGTCCGCGGAAAGCCCGAAATAAACAAGTAATATCACCAATACACCCACTAATTGAAGTACACCCAAATATTGAAAAGTCCATACTTGCTAAATATAGTTTCCAATATAATTTTAGAAGATGGAAAAGAGAGTAGGAGAGGAGAGTAAAATGGTTGAGCCAGACAATTTGGCATCTGAAAAGCTAGGGATAAGACCAGCCCTCCCAGATCAGCGGGGCCACAAACATAAAGTATTGATGATTGCTCCGACAAGCTTCTTTGCCGATTACGGGTGTCACGTGCGCATTTATGAAGAGACGCGCATTTTAGAAAAATTGGGGCATACCGTAACGATTGTGGCATATCGCAATGGTGATCCGGTTCCGGGGCTAGATATACGGCGCACGTTGCCCATTCCGTGGCGTAAAGATTATATTGTCGGGTCGAGTCGACACATGTTTGTTTTTGATGCACTGCTCGCGTTAAAGACGCTACAGATTTTGCTCTTCGAACGCTTCGACGTCATTCATGCCCATCTTCATGAAGGCGCGCTGATTGGCGTGATATTGGGCAAAATTTTCGGTATTCCGGTTGTCTTCGATTTTCAGGGGAGCGCCACGGAAGAGAGTATTGATCACGGGTTTATAAAGCGAGATGGTTTTCTTTATAAGGTCTTGCGTTCGTTAGAGAGTTGGATCAACCACTCTTCGCCCATCATTCTGCCAAGCAGCGCCAATGCTGAGCGGATTCTGCTTGATAAATTTGACTGCAAGCCTGAACAGATCCAAATTTTGCCAGATTGCGTCAATACCGATGTGTTTAAACCTGCATCTGAATTTGATCAGAATGAGTTGCAGACTTTGCGCCAAAATCTTGGTATCCCAAACAACGCAAAGGTGATTGTTTATCTAGGTCTTTTGACTGAATATCAAGGAACAGGGTTACTTTTGCAAGCAATGCAACGTATCCAAAGTGTAAATCCTGACGTTTATTTACTGCTGATGGGCTTTCCTGTCAATGTGTATCGACCAAAAGCAACCGAACTAGGATTAGAGGATAGGGTTATCTTTACAGGCAAAGTTCCTTACGCAAAAGCCCCCATTTATTTAGCGCTTGGCAATGTAGCAGTTGCGCCGAAGATCAGTTTAACCGAAGGTGCCGGAAAGCTGCTCAATTATATGGCTATGGCATTACCAACGGTTGCATTTGATACACCTGTCGCGAATGAGTATCTTGGATTGGATGGAATCTATGCCAAGTTAGGCGATGTGGAGGATTTGGCTGATAAGTTGCTTCGTTGTTTAGATACGGTCGAAGCTGAGCAGGATCCAGATGCTGCATTGCTGTATAAAAGCATCGGGCTGCGGCTACGGCAGCGTGCCGCGCGACACTTCGCTTGGAAAAAGGCTGGCCACCAGATTGCCAATATTTATTCACAATTAACGGGCAGAGTGCCAAAGCAAGCGTATACCAATCAGTGGGCGCTTTCAGAGAATGGAGACAAACAACGCCGTAGCCACAATGTATAAAGCGTACTATAAAGCCTATTTTGGAGAATGAGTTTACTGCGAGATCAAACGCATAGTACAAATCGGTTATTGATCTAATCATTTCGATCCAGTACGCTGCACCCGCAAGGATTACTGGCGATTCTATATAAGCTAGTAAGGTTCAACCGTAACGAAATTACTGATAAATCGTATTATCATCAGCGTATACAATTCTCTAGAAACTTTCTGTTTTAACCTTTGCTTTTTGACGTATAGTGCAAAGCTTTTCTCGACGAATATTTCTGCTGATGTTGAATATCTTAATCGAAAGGTATTATGAAATGTTAAATAAATTTTTAAGGCTAATACTACTTCTATCTATTGGTCTGATTACACTCGTTGTTTCCTCAAGACCTTCCTCATTTGTGCTAGCAGATAGTGCCAAAAGCAACGCACTAAATGTTGCTGTGCGTTCTGCAACGCAGAAAGATCTAATTACCGAATACCCCATTTCAGGCAGTGCCCTAAATATTGTTTCATCGGCACCAAATAATGTTTGGTTTACGATGCCTGCTTCCAACAAAATCGGGAATCTTACCATCGACGCCGATGGAATTGTTACGATTAATGAATATTCTGCACTTACTGCGAATAGCGAGCCTTATGATCTTGTCTATGACGGCAATCTTAACGTAATTTGGTTTACCCAAAAGAGCGCCAATCAACTTGGTCGATTTGATATTGCAACAGAGACGATGAGCGAAATTAGCACAATTCCGACGGCAAACAGTATGCCAACCGGGATTAGTATTGCACCAGATGGCTCGATTTGGTTTGCCGAAAGCGGGACAAATAAGCTAGGGCAATATGTACCATCTACAAATAGTATTAATGAATCCGCGGCTTACGTACCGGCGACAGCGGGCGTTACCAATGCCGAGTTTACAGATGTTGTCATCTCTAGCAGCGGCGACAGGATTTGGGTATCAGCGCCAGCAGATCATAAAGTATTGCAATATTCAACACAGACTAGCACATTTTCGAGCCTCGCACTTAGCGCTCCGCTTGATCCAATACTAGGCACGACTCGTCGTCCGTATAATCTAACAGTTGCACCAAATAATATCGTCTGGCTGACGGATATTGCCAACAATCAGATCGGTCAGCTCTTTCAGGGAACATTAGCCAACGTAGCTTGGTACACGCTGCCAACGAGCAACAGCAACCCTGCGGGCATAGCGTTTGGTGATACTGGCGGCTCTGGCACAATTTTCTTTACAGGCAGCACAACGGATAGAGTTGGTTCGCTGACTAACAGCAATGATAGCACAATCGTGCCGAGTGAATATGGCTTGGCAAATGGCAGTCAGCCTGCTGGAATTACCGTAGATAGCAGCGGAAATGTGTGGATTGCCCAAGGTGGATCAAATACGATTGCACTGTGGAGCGCACCCTATTATCAGACCATCTACTTACCTATTATCGAAAGAAACTAGCAGCAAATCCCACTGCACTCAACCCTGAAAAAATGGGCCACAACTATAGGAACTAGAACGAATGGATACAGCGAAAGAATATCAAACAACTGAACTTCTACTAAATAAACATCTATTGATTAATCATCTGAGTAGGTGGCTTCTTGGATGTATAGCCTTCGCGATTATGGTGTCGATTGTGGGCAGCACAGCGAATGAGGCAAATGCATCCGAAGTTATGCCAGAAACAGAGACCGCAGATAGTGTAACAATTAACTTACCTATCATGTTTAATGGTATACGGCCAAATATTGCTCAAAATAAATTTGGCGTACAGATGTATTTTGAAACGGGGAATAATCAAGACAACCCCTATTACGACAGTATTGTTAAAAGCGGCGCAAGTTGGGTTCGCTGCAACATTCGCTGGACGGATATTGAGCCTGTTGATACGGATCCATCGCGATATAACTGGGAATCGGCTCAACGTGCAGTCGGGGCGAACCGCGACGGTCGTTACAATCAGATCATTACATTAGAACACGCTCCAGCATGGTTTTCTGGACCAGATGATGGGCCACCACTGCCAGGCCAGTCGCTTGATGATCTGGCAGAATTTATGGGGGCGCTTGCAGAACGTTATGATGGCGATGGATATTTAGATGGATGGAAAAGCCCCGTAATCAATCATTTTGAATTGTACAATGAACCAGACCACCAGTTGCGTTGGGGCAATGATGGTGCAGCCTATGCCGAGATGCTTTCAGTTGTCTATCCTGCAATCAAGGCCGCAAATCCAAATGCGCAGGTGCTTTTTGGCGGCGTTGCAATGGATTGGTTTACAGATGTTCAAGAGGGTGATGCGTTTGTAAATCCTGGCGATTTTGTGCGTACCTTTGTTGACGATGTCTTTGCCGCCGGTGGTGGTCAATACATCGATGTCATGGCGATTCATCAATATCCAGCCTTTAGCGCACAGTGGAGTTCGACTGGTATTGGCAAGGGGCTGGTCGAAAAGGTCGACGCCACACGCCAAATTATGCGTGAATATGGTCTTGACAAACCTATCATGGTGACTGAATCGGGCACAAACAGTAATCGAGCGAATGGTGAAGAAATACAGTCGCGATATGTTACCGAGCTGTTTACGCAGGCGTATGCGGCGGATGTAGAAGCCATGATCTGGTTTACGATGTATGATGGCGATACAATCAACAATAGCGGACAAGAAAATGGCCTCGTTCAGCAACCCGTTACTGCCGGTGCAGAGCCATACCAAAAGAAATCATTGACCGCCTTTGCAACAGTTGTCTCGATGTTGGAGCCAGCACAGTTTCAGCGAGAGCTACCCGTAACAGAAACTGGCACAGCTAATATGAAAGTGTATCAGTTTATAAACAGTGCAACGGGGAAAACGTTTTACGTGGCGTGGATGAATCCGATTGAAAGCACGGCAGCGGTAGCGCTTTCGCTGCCTGGTGTGCAAGCAACGCTAACCGATATATATGGAAACGTTGAAAGTACTGTGGCTGATGCAACTGATGGTACAGTAGATGGTCGCGTTATTATAAGTGTAGGTGGGCAGCCGCGATATATTGAGATTGATTAATGAATATTATCGGATTATACCAATATCGTCCGTAAGCGCACCCAACAGTCGTACTTAGCATAAAGGCGACAAGAAATATGGAGAATCATGAGTATCAGAAATAGTAGTAATTTTAGTTTGGAGAGACTACTCTGCCGAGCAATTTTTATAGGTGCTGTCATGAGCGCATTTGCTTTATTGCAGCCGACTATTGCCTATGCAGAATCGCCAGAAAGCACAGCAAGTAAAGATGTAGCGGGAAAAAATTGGCTGCGTCCCTTTGATGCCGAAAGCTCAGATGACACTGCATTTTGTAGACTTGGCGTGAATCTCAGCACATTACGTAGCGATGAAACAGGGCGGATAGAAAGCTATGATGTCTCATCACTTGGTATAGGCTGGTATATAGACTATCAGGCGACACATGTGCCGGTGCGTCCGAACAATGTTGACTACGCGCCGATGGTCCGAATTTTGCCGACTGGTGATATCTCGGGGACCTATAGCTATTCACCAAATGGGGCAAATCTGTGGATTGCCATTACAAATAATCTAGGCGCTGACTGGTTTATTGGCAATGAGCCAGATCGCAAAGCCTTTCAAGATGGTGCCGAACCCGAGATTTATGCAAAAGCATACAATGAGATCTACTATAAAATTAAAAACGTTGATCCAACTGCCAAAATTTTTGCAGGTTCAATTGTGCAGCCAACGCAAGTACGGCTCACATATCTTGACGAGGTATTAGCCAGCTACGAAGAGCAGTTTGGCGAACCTATGCCAGTAGATGGATGGAGCATTCATAACTTCATTTTGAATGAGGCAGACTGTGCCGCATTTAACGATGATTTAAATCAGTGTTGGGGCGCAGATATGCCTCCAGGCTCTACAGAAACCGAAGGCTTGCGCATCAACTTTACGCCAGAAGAAATTGTAAAGCATCATGACATTGATATTTTTAAGACTCAGGTAATCAATTTCCGTCAATGGATGGCTGATAATGGTTATAGGGGGTTACCCGTATATCTCTCTGAGTATGGTGTATTGTTGCCCAACATTTACGCGAATATAGATTTCTCTCCAGCCGTCGTTAACCAGTTTATGACAGAGACCTTTGACTTTATGTTATCAGCCACGGATCCAGCGCTGGGCGACCCGAATGATGGACATAAGCTAATCCAGCGTTTCTCATGGTATAGCGTCAACGATGACCGTGACAATGGTGGTCAGTACAATGGAAATTTGTTTGATACGCAAACATTTGCTGAATCTGAAATGGGTAGAAATTACCGTGAATATGCGGAAAATCTACCAAAGGTAGTCGACGTCTATGTTGCAGATATAGAATTTGTTCCTGCGGTTACAGTAGGCACAACAACAGTCGAAACTGCACCAATTACACATACTGTCCGAATGACGGTTGCAAATCGCGGCAACTTGCTCGAACCACGTACCGCTTATCTAACTTTGTCTGACAGTAATGGCGAGCTAATTGAGGAAGATATTGAGGTAGAGCTAGCCGGCTGTGGCGACCATGTAGTAATCGAAACAGAGTGGGTTATTGCACCAGTCGAGGCGGCGCAGATTCTCTCAACGATTAGCTATGGTAAAAACAGCATATTTATGCCGATTGTTCAGAAATGATCGGTAGGTGAAGTATCCTTCTTTCGTAAGAATCAACGTACGAAAACACCTTTATATGCAGTTGAGATCTACTGATCTTGCGAAAATCTAGATAAATAAACAAAAAGTGCGAACTCCCCAGCTTAGGGAGTTCGCACTTTTTGTTTATGCTAAAGCGATATATGCAATTAGGATGATTGACCAATGTAGAAACAATCGTATGCAAATGTGCATCCTGCTTGCACATTTGAATGGACTTGGGCACTCCCTATTTTTTGGCATAGCCTTTGCTATTGAGCTAGAATTAGGGTCACCATTCAGCCTAAAGATGTCTCGAGAGACTATGAATACCACAGATTCACTTGAATACAAATCCGTGCAGCCTGCAAAGGGTGCGCTTTACTCCGTACAGCAATTGTGGGTCTACCGTGGGCTTCTTTATTATTTAGTTTTGCGAGAGCTAAAGGCACGATACAAAAATAGCGTGTTAGGGTTTTTATGGAGTCTGTTGAATCCATTGGGGATGATGCTCGTTTTTGCCGTGGTTTTTGGTATTCTGCGCCCGCAAGCAGAGATAGAGCGTTACCCAATCTTTTTACTTTGCGGGCTACTCCCGTGGAACTACTTTTCCGATAGCATCATGGGTAGCTTAACGAGCATTAGCCAAGGTGCAAGCCTGGTAAAAAAAGTCTACTTTCCGCGCGAAATATTGCCGATTGCCGAGGTGCTTTCCCAACTGATCAATTTTTTGCTGGCATTTATTCTGTTATTTGCAGTTTTATTCATATTTCGTTCAAACTTTAACCCATGGATTTGGATACTTTTGCCACTTGTCATCATCATTCAGACGTGCTTTCAGATCGGTATCGGTCTTATTTTAAGCACACTGAATGTTTTCTATCGCGACACAGCAATGGTAATGAATGTTGCAATATTAGCGATGTTCTTTTTAACACCTATATTTTATGATGTTGATTTACTTCCCCAAACAACAACGCTACTAGGTATAGACTTACCTCTGCGCCGAATTTTTTACATTTTAAATCCAATGGCTTCAATTATTAACCTTTATCGAGATCTGCTTTACTGGGGCAGGAGTACAGACGTTGACTTTTTTCTGCGCACCGCAACCACAGCTATTTTAACGCTTTACGGCGGATATTGGATCTTTAACCGCTATGCTGGCCGTTTTGGCGAGGAAGTATAGGAACAGATCTCATATGTATCAATATTTACGCGCTCGTACACCAAGCCAGCCTCTGATTGCTATTAATGATGTCTCAAAGCGATTTATGCTGCACACAACGCATCAACGCTCGCTTCAAGAGAGCTTCATTCGCTTATTCCAACGTCGACAACTTAATACAGATGATTATTTTTGGGCACTGCGCAATGTTACGTTAACTATTGATGCGGGCGACTGCATCGGTATAATCGGGCCAAATGGATCGGGCAAAAGCACGCTTCTCAAGTTGATCACCGGTATCATTCAACCCGATACAGGCAGCGCACGAGTTCAGGGGCGAATGTCATCGTTGCTAGAGTTAGGTGCTGGCTTTCATCCGGACCTAACCGGACGCGAAAATATTTTTCTCAATGCGTCAATTTATGGACTTTCTACCAAAGAGATCAATGCTCGCCTGGATCGGATTATTGAATTTTCAGAGCTAGAAGAATTTATCGACATGCCCGTTAAGCACTACTCATCTGGCATGTATGTACGGTTGGGATTTGCCGTTGCTATCCATACCGATCCGGACATTTTATTGATAGATGAAGTGTTAGCGGTAGGTGATACGCATTTTCAGAATAAGTGTATCGATTCTGTTATGAAGTTTCGCCGCCAAGGTGGAACGTTACTTCTAGTATCGCATGGTTTAGAAACAATCCAAAGCATCTGCAATCGCGTTATCTGGTTCGACAAGGGACAGGTGCAAGCAGATGGTGACCCAGTGGATGTTGTAATGGCTTACCGTAATCGTGTAGCCGAAGAAGAAAATGCCGTCACGGAGAGTGCAAAGACAGAAGAAATTTCTTCGAGCCAGCGGTGGGGAAGTGGCGAAATAGAGATCACGGATGTTGAGTTAGTTGGCCAAGATGGTGAAGAGCGTACAACTTTTTACACTGGCGAGAAGTTTACCATTCGCATACAGTACAAAGCGAATAAACGGATAGAAATTCCTATCTTTGGCATTGCGCTACATCATCAGAATGGCGCACACGTAACCGGCCCCAATACGCAAACGGCAGGGATTACAATTGAGGCGGTAGAGGGTAAAGGTGAAATTGTTTACACAATTCCATCGCTGCCTCTGTTAGATGGGGGCTATTTAATCACCATCGCTGCAACCGATCATAGCGGTTCGGTGATCTATGATTATCACGATCGCTTTTACCCGTTTCGCGTCTACCCCGGCAACACACTTGAACAATACGGGATGGTAACGCTTGGCGGTCAGTGGCAGATCGAGAGTGAAGGGCACATATCAAACAACAATGGGCTTGTGAAAAGTGAGAACGTAAAGGCTGAGAATGCAAAGGCTGAGACAAATACTGAGGTAGAGACGACGACGCCTATCAATGAGGCCATCGCTTCGTGAAGCCAATAGATAAACTGAGTGATCCCAGTGGTAATGCACCGAAACGCCGAGTATTGTTAATTAGCCATGACATTATCGGCAAAGCAATGGCGGGACCAGGGATTCGCAACTATAATTTAGCCCGCGTACTTAGTCGCGAAACCGATTTGATTTTGGCGGCAGTACATCAGGATGGTGTAGACATTCACGTTGACCCGTCCACACTCCATCTACAAAAAATTATCACCTATCGACACGGCCACTGGAGCGATCTGCATGAAGCCGTACAGTGGGCCGAAGTGATAATCTGCTCCTCGGATGGGCCGCACGAATTCCGAGAGCTCTGTAATGTAGACGCCGCAATTGTTATAGATGGATACGATCCACTCCTGCCCGAATATTTAGCCATTCACTCACATCTTCCCATGGCAGAGCAACTACACTATGGGCGCGAGCGCATTAAACATCTGCATTATCAATATATCGCCGGTGACTTTTTCATCTGTGCTAGTGAGCGGCAACGAAATTGGTGGTTAGGTCAGCTACAGGTTGCCGGGCGCATCAATCCACAAACGTTTGGCGCGGATACTACGCTACGATCGTTGGTGGATGTTGTTCCATTTGGCCTGCCAGAAACGCCGCCTCAGCACAAAAAACAGATGATAAAGAATGTCTGGCCCGGCATTTCGGCGGATGACAAACTCCTGTTGTGGGGTGGTGGACTATGGGCTTGGCTCGATTCGATCAGTGCGATTCGAGCGGTGGCAAAGATTAAAGAAACGCGTGCCGACGTTAAGCTGATTTTCCCCGGAACGAAACACCCCAATCCAGCGCTCGATGGAATGCAAACACAAAATCAACTTGCATTTGATACGGCAAAAGAGTTAGGCGTTTTGGATACGCATGTCTTCTTTGGTGACTGGGTCGCGCGCGAGGATTGGCCGAGCCTTTTACTGGAGTGCGATGTTGCGCTGAGCCTACATTATGATTCTGTCGAAACAGAGCTTGCCTTTCGTAGTCGCGTAATCGACTATATTTGGGCGGGCCTACCGATGGTTGCAACAACAGGTGATGCCACCAGCGAATTGATAGAGCAGCACGATTTAGGGATTGTTGTAGAGTATGAAGATGTTGATGCTGTGGCTGCGGCTATTGTACAACTTTTGGACGAGCCAGCAGCGTTTCGACAGCCTCAACTCGAAGCGGCGTGCGAAGAACTCACTTGGGAACGCGCTGCACAACCTTTGCTTAGCTTCTGCCAAAACCCTCATCATGCACCGGATCGCGAACTTATTCGCGTAAATCATCCCTATTATCAAGAAATTGAGCAAGCGGGCTTACATGAACTAACCCACCGTCATCAGCAAGAAATGCAGCATTTGCATACGCTTGTTCATGGATATGAAAATGGCAGATTTATCTCATTTATGCGTTCGGTCAAACAGTTTCGCGACCGATTAATAAAATAGGTGATAAAGGCAGTATAATTTTTACATTACAATCAGATTAGGCCGTTCCAAAAAATAACTCTCCACAAACTGTGGAGAGAGCATTCTCTAATGTGGTTATTTATCCTAAAGATTGACTACATAAACTCGTTTTTTAGAATAGCCTGAAAGAGTAATATCGTGCGATGAGTGAAAACAACAGTCCGTTACAAGCCAGCGTTATTATCCCTATATGGAACGGGCGTGCCGATTTACCCACGTGCCTTACCGCCCTGATGGCGCAGACTGGTGTCACGTTCGAAGTCATCGCGGTCGATGATGAATCTTCCGACGATTCAGTGAAATATATTTCCACCCACTTTCCACAAGTTCGGCTCCTGCGTACCGGCACAAATTCTGGATTCAGCAAAGCCTGTAATGTTGGGTTGCGTCATGCTACAGGCGAAACACTCGTTTTGCTCAACCAAGATACGCAGGTGAAATCTGGTTGGCTGGCCGCATTAATCAACATAGTTGCGCAAGATGAAGAGATAGGGATAGCAGGCAGTAAAGCACATTACGCAGATGGCACAATTCAGCATGTCGGTGGAGAGATTAGTGAATTAGGCTATGGTGGTCATATTGGTGCTTATGAGCAAGATAGCGGACAATTTGATGAGCGAGCCGAGGTCGATTATGTGACAGGCGCATCAATGGCAATTTCGCAAAAGGTGTACCAAGAAGTTGGCGGGTTCGACGAAAATTTTGATCGCGCATACTACGAAGATGTGGATCTTTGCTACCGAGTTCGAGATGCAGGGTATCGCGTTGTTTATGAACCCACTTCTATCCTGATACACAATGAACGTAGCGTCATTGCAGACGGCAGCCTCAATAGTGATGCACGACTCCAAAAGAACCGCCTGCGCTTTGTCTTTAAAAATTGGCCTACGGACAAGTTAGTGCATGAGTTTGTTCCGGCAGAGAAAGTAGGGATTTCACATCTTAATCCCGAAAATCCAATGCTGGTTAATTCAATACGCCGAGCCTATTTACGTTTAATGATGGCATCAGAAGAATTGTCTTCGTATCGACGCAGGCGTTTCGATGATAATACGGATGTCTTCCGAATTGTGCAATCATTTTGGCTAGATCTAGAGATGGACGAACGGCTGCGTTCGGTAGAGTACAATCAGTCACAGCCTACAGTTCTTTCAGATAGCTCACAGTCAGCAACTCAGCTCACCGCAGCACTCTCCGTAGACATCGAAAGCATTCGGCAAAAACACCCGGTTCGCCCACAGCCATTTCGATCCAGTATGCCGCTGCTTGGTCCGCTAATTGCTGGATTTCGTCAACGTTGGAACCGCATCTCCACAGAGTGGTTTGTCCGGCCGATATTGCAGCAGCAGAATGAGATCAACACCCATGTGATTCAGGCGTTTGACAAAGCTGTGCAACATATTGAAGAGATTGACACGAGCCAAAAACAGGCGACTCATCTGCAATCAGCCTATATTATTGAATTAGCTCAGCAAATTAGCCAGCTAGAAGAAACGGTTCAAGAGCTGCAAAATCAACTTAGCACGTTACAAAAACCGGATGAGTAAAACCTATATTTCTTTATGTGTTCTAGTTCTTCGGGATCTTTTGTGGGTAACATTGAAATCAGCCACAGTGGATCTCTCGTGTCGAGTGCGTTGGTCGCCATGAATAAATTAGCCAAAATTCATCAATTTCATACATCAGTTTTGTTTGGCGATGCGCTGAGCAATCAGATGATTGACATATCGGAAACGCTACGTAACGTCGGATATGATAGTAGAATTTTTTGTGAAGTTTTACCGCCCAATGATTTTGCTCAGCCAACCTATCTGATAGAAGAGTATGCTAAAGAGTCATCGCCCGACACCATTTTGATTGTGCATTTTTCGCTCGAATACTCGAATAAGGTGATGACGTGGCTAGAAAATTTACCAGACAAGATAGTCCTCATCTATCACAATATCACACCGCATCATTATTTCTACGGTGTTAATGAGTATAGCTATAATGCAGCTCGGCGTGGGCGCAAGCAGTTGCGTCTCTTATCCACCTTTATAGATTTTGCGGTTGGCGATTCTCTATTCAACTGTAGTGAATTACGCAAAGGTGACTGGCGCTCTATTCAGCGGCTCCCTATTAGCTTTGATATAGAGAAGTATAGTGAGTCACCAAGTCCTTCAGTGTTAGAGTGGGGGGCTGAGCAGATCAACATTTTGTTTGTCGGGCGTCTTGCACCGAACAAAAAATTTGAAGATCTGCTGCTGACATTTTATTATTTAAAGCATTATGTCATGCCAGACGCTCGCCTTGTACTTGTAGGCGCATCACACGGTATGCAGCCATACGTCGACTATTTACATGCCTTGGTGGAAAAATTGGCGCTACAAGATGTGTACTTTGTGGGGCATGTATCGACAGCCGAGTTAGTTGCCTATTACCAGACCGCATCTGTGTATTTGTCCATGAGCGAGCATGAAGGCTTTGGTGTTCCGTTACTCGAGAGTGCTTACTTTGATGTACCTGTAGTCGCTTATAAGTCCACAGCCGTCCCCGAGACGCTTGACGGACGGGGCGTTCTCTTTACCGAAAAACGATATGACGCGGTCGCAGAGTTGATTGGAACAGTGATAAACGATCAAGAACTGCATCAACAAATCGTAAAAAATCAGCGTTCGCTGTTGAAAAATCACTCGTATGAGAGTTTCCAAAAAGAGCTATTAAAGATAGTTGACTCGGTTGCGAATGGAGCACCCACTAATAGATGACAGAGCAAAATAATCACCAGTTAATTGAAATTGATGACCCTGAAATCGACCCAGAGAAGATTATGGTCGAAATCCGCAGACGCATGTGGGTAGAAAGAAAAAAGCGCAAATACGATGAGCAGAGTTTCCCAAAATTTGGCCAGTCGGATCTGTTCAATCAGTTAGCAGATCTCGAGGTAGATTCGGAACTTTATCGTTTCTTAGAAAAAGCAAATAACGCTATTGGAGACATTAATACATCGGCACATTTAGCTGAATCACCCGCTACCCGCGTCCCCATTCTAGGAAATATCTGGGGCATGATACGAGCAAATGCGCACCAGCTTGTTCTGTTTTACGTAAATCGTACAACGTCGCGACAAACAACCGTTAACGAGGAAATGCTCAACGTGCTCAATCGACTAACGATACTGGTACACGAGCAAAGCGAAACAATAGAAATATTGCAAGCAGAGTTGGAAACATCCATGCTAGAAACACCCGTGCTAGAAACGTCCATAGAAAAACAGGCACAATGAAAAAGCTGGCGTTTGTAACACCGCGGTATGGTCCAGATATTGTTGGCGGCGCAGAGACAGCAGCACGTGGTCTTGCAGAAGAATTGGTCAAACAAGGTTGGCATGTTGAAGTTTGGACAACGTGCGCCAAAAACCACATGACGTGGGAAAATGAGTTAGCGCCAGGCCAAACCATCAATAACGGCGTTGTTGTGCGACGGTACCCGATAACGCTACCAATCAAAAGTAGAGAGAATATCTTTGTGCCAGAATCAAGCTCTCTGGACATTGGTGAAGAAATTTCAGCACACGAATATGACTGGATAACATATGGTCCACACTGCCCAGAAATGTACCGGCATATTGGACAGCATGGACCAGAATTTGACGTGATTGTTCCGATTCCATACACCATTGCGGCGGCGCATTATGCCGCGTGGCTCTATCCAGAACGGACGATATTTTGGCCCTGTTTACACGATGAACAATACGCATATCTCGAACCATCTCGCCTAGTATTAGAATCTGTGGCTGGCGTCATTTTCAATACACCCGAGGAAGAAGAATTAGCCGTTAGTCGACTTCATATCGAAATGCGAAATAGAGCGACCCTAGGTTGTGGCGTTCAACCATTAGCAGCACAGACTATCAATAAACAAAATCAAGATATTCCACATTTACTCTATGTAGGTCGGCTGGAACCAGCAAAAAATGTACCCGAACTGTATCAGTTTACCCAGCTTTACGCAGAACGAATTGGTGACATAAAATTAACCGTTGCCGGTAGAGGGCCCTCTCTGCCGCCCCCAGATATTCCCTATATGAATTATTGCGGTTTTGTTACTCACGAAGAGAAAGCGAAACTTTATGCCTCTTCCACCGCTCACTGGCTCCCCTCAGTAAATGAAAGCTTTTCGCTTGTAACTTTAGAATCTTGGTTGGCGGGTCGACCAACACTGGTAAACCAAGAATGTGGTCCACCAGCTGGTCATGTACAGCGCAGCAAAGGTGGATTGGCATACGGTGGTTTTTGGGAATTTGCCGGAGCCGTTCAGTGGCTGCAAGAAAATCCAGAGCTGGCAAACCAAATGGGTCAAAACGGTAAGAAATATGTCGAACGAAACTATACATGGCCGGTGATCGCTCAGCGATTTGAAGCACTGGTTGAACAATGGTTGGACGCGTAATAGTAAAGGGTGTGATCAAAATGAGTGGCAACTCGCTGGTTTCGATACAGTTAGATACTGCCCTGACCACTCAACCGACGCTAGTCTCAACTCGTTTTGATCACACCCACTTGTAAATTAGCTGCCTCCAATTGCCACGGCTACACCCAATGCACGGAGTATTTATGAAGAAATATCGCGAGTTACAAGTAGATATTGGAGGCAAAAAATATACCATTGCATCTGATGATGATTATCTTGATTACATCCGAAAGGGTTTTGAGCCAGAAATGGTCAAGTTATTCAGAGTTCTGGCAACCGACAGTGAAACTATTTTGGACGTTGGTGCTAACATTGGATGTACGACTCTATTATTTGGCGAATTAGCGAAGAATGTTTACGCTTTTGAACCATCCCCATCCACCTTTCTATTTCTTGAACGTAATATTGCAAGCTCCGGGAGAAAAAATATATTCCCTCAAAATATAGGGCTTGGTGATGTTTCAAGTGAATTCAGCTTGACATTTGCACCTTCAAATAGATCCGGTGGTTATGTTTCAAATCACACAACTGCTTCTACTGGACACATTGTAGAAGAAATTGTCGTTCGACAGCTAGACGAAGTTACGAGATCTATGGATTTTAAAACCATCGACTTTATCAAAATTGATGTTGAGGGATACGAGGGGCATGTTCTACGCGGTGCGAGAGAGGTACTATCTAATAATAAGCCTGTAGTCGTGTTGGAGTTAAACCACTGGTGTTTAAATGCATTTCAACGAACATCGATACCAGACTTTTTCGATTTACTGCGGTCAATGTTTCCAATTCTACTAGCGGTAGATGGGGAAGGTTACATGGACTTGCATAGCAAAAACGACAGCTATGTCGTCATGTACCTTCACATTTTACAAATGAGATTCCCCAATATTGTGTGTGGTTTTGATGAAATACAAGTCGCTCAGTTTAAGTCATTGTATAAACATGGCTACATTGCTTGAGGTTACAACAAATTTTCTTCTCTACAACTCATCTAGATAAGGGATAACAGCTCTTGCATTCAAATTCAACACAAACATCATCTGACCAAAACAACACGGTTTCGGGCTGGCTCGAAATTGATCCCCAAACAGCGGATGTCGCAACTATCGAAAAGCACATTCAAGCTAAGCTATCGCAGCACGATCCGAACAAACTTCCGCTTAAATCGCCAGTTAAGCTTGTTTACCAACTCCGTACAAAAATGTTGGGTGATCATAGTGAAGCAAGCATGCTTGATAAGTTGGGAAACCTCAATATTAACCCAGCTCTGTTACAGCACATCCAGCAAGCTAACGAATCAAATACAGGCTTTGATATGTCTATGATTTTGACTGATTCGACTGCTATGCGCGTGCCAATCTTGGGGCGGATATGGCACCTAATCCGCACAAATGCACATAATCTTGTCCTCTTCTATACGAATTCTGCAACAAAACAGCAGCTAGGTGTGAATAAAGAAATGCTCAATACAATCAACCGTTTGACGATTCTTCTCCACGAACAGCAAGAGTGCATTGACGCGTTAGACAAACAACTTACTAAACCCACTAGCTCGACTTCCGCCTCCGCCTCTACCTCTACTTCTACCTTAGATTCCACTGAATAGTCTTGGAACAATTGTGAAAAAACTTGCTCTCATTACCCCACGCTATGGTGCCAATGTCGGAGCGGGTGCAGAAGTAGCAGCTCGCGGTTTTGCCGAATCGCTGACAGCGCGTGGATGGCATGTCGAAGTGTGGACCACCTGCGTAACCAGTACCGTCACTTGGGAAAACACGCTGCCCGCAGGAACAGATATTGATAACGGAGTCGTTGTCACCCGTTTCCCAATCACCCCAGGAACATATCCAGACGCCTCTAAAAAGAGAACGCTCGAACTCCACTCTGAGGCTAAACTGCCGCCAGAATATGATTGGCTAATCGATGGGGAACATAGCCCAGAACTGTACCATCACATTGCGCAGCATGGTGATAGTTTTGATATCATTATGCCGAAACCGTACACCTTTCGCCCTGCACTGTATGCCGCATGGATCCATCCTGAAAAGACAATGTTTTGGCCTTGTTTACATCATGAAGTACATGCTTACATGGAGCCAATTCGCCTGGCGCTAGAGCGCGCTGCAAGCGTACGGTTCAATTCACCAGAGGGGCAAGATTTGGCCGTCAATACGCTTGGATTCCAGCTCCAAAACAGTGTTTGCATTAGCGATGGTGTTCAGTTTCAGCCGCTACAACAGGTCGAGACAGTGACCCATTCGATTCCTCATTTGCTCTATGTTGGTCGATTGGAACAAGAAAAAAACGTACTCGAAATGTACCGATTTGTTCAACTCTATGCCGAAAACGTTGGCGATATCCACTTAACCATCGTAGGCAAAGGCCCGATCACGCCGCCCAAGCTACCCTACATCGACTATCGAGGCTTCGTATCCGAGCAAGAAAAGGCCGAGCTTTATACCACATCCACTGCTCACTGGTTGCCCTCAATCAGCGAGAGTTTTTCTTTAGTCACAATGGAATCATGGCTCTCGGGTCGCCCCGCATTGGTCAACCGCGACTGCTATGCACCAGCCGGTCACGTGCAGCGAAGCAAAGGGGGGCTAGCCTATCGTGGTTTTTGGGAACTTGCCGGAGCCGTACAGTGGCTGCACCAAAATCCACACCTTGCCACGCGCATGGGCCACAATGGCAAACGGTATGTCGAGCAAAATTTTACGTGGCCCGTGATCCTCGATCGCTTTGAGGCCGCCGTAACAGAGTGGATTCCAAGCACACAATGAAAATCGGACTCTATCTGCGCAAACTTGGCAGCCTTGGCGGTGGCGAACGGCACGCCCTTGCCATCGCCGAAACGCTGGCCCGATATCATCCCGTCGAAGTCATCACCCACTCCCCCACCGCCCCCGCCAAAGTGGCCGAACGCTTCAACATGGATCTCTCACGCATCAGCGTGCAGTACATCCCCGAACAATCGTGGGAGGTCATCAGCGAAAAAACAGCGCACTATGATCTCTTCGTCAACTCGCTGCACAACACCTACGTCCACTCACGCGCCAAACGTAGCGCAATGCTCATCTTCTTTCCTGTGCAGGCGCAACTACCCATCGACGCACGCATCCGCCGAGCCGTTGCGCGCGTGCTAAACCAGCAGCTTACCCTCTTCACCTATCAAGACGGCATCTACGGCGAAGAGCTAATCAACAGCGCCAAAGTACGCCTGCTCGATCACAACGCCAGCATCGCCCTATTGCCCAGCCGCCGCGCCTACGACATAAACTTCGGCCTGCTCAATTCGTCGGAAGAAAAACGGCGGATCAACATTCGGCTCGACCAAACGCTACACCAAGCGCTCACGCTCTCCGCTGGCGAATCCATTGAGTCAAACAAACTCGCCATTCCAGCCCATCAGCAGCCGACCGGACACACGCTCAGCTTCGAAATTGAACCGGCGAACCCCAATGGGCAAGTGGAACACAAACAGAGCACAAGCGATGCCAGCATCCAAGCCTCTAGCGGCGTGCGCCTAATCAACTTCCAACCAACGCACCCCAGCCATCGGCTCTACCAAAAACTTTTCGAAGAGTGGTTCCCCGTCTGGCGCGACCGCCTTGTCAACGTTCCGCCGCGCAACTTTCTCGACGCCGTTGCCACTTACGACCTGCTCTGGACCAACTCCGAATTTTCGCAACAGTGGACAAAAACATACTGGGGACGAGAAAGCGAACTCTGCTATCCGCAAGTGGAGATTGATCTCTTTCAGCCGCTGCCCAAAAAGCAGCAGATCATCAGCGTGGGGCGCTTCTTCCGCGCCGCGCACAATAAAAAACATCTCGTTATGGTCGAAGCCTTCAAAGAAATGGTGGACAATGGTCTAGCCGACTGGTCGCTGCACCTAGCCGGTGGCGTGGCCGATGAAAAGCTACATCTCGATTACGTTGAAAAAATTCGCACCGCAGCCGCGGGCTACCCAATTCATTTTCACGTCAACGTACCGTTTGAGCAGCTCCAAAAGTTATATGGCGAAAGCGCAATCTACTGGCACGCCGCGGGCTATGGCGAAAGCGCCACCCGCGAGCCGGTCAAGCTAGAACATTTCGGCATGACCACTGTCGAAGCCATGGCCGCCGGCTGCGTTCCCGTTGTGATCAACCGCGGCGGGCAGCCCGAAATTGTCGAACATGGTGTGGCAGGCTTTCATTGGGATAGCGTGGATGAACTACAAACGCAGACGCTACAACTCATCGCCGATCCAGCACAAATCGCGCAAATGTCACAAGCCGCAATCATCCGCAGCAAGAAGTTTGATCGCAGCCACTTCGAAAGCCGCCTCCTTGCCTCTCTCGAATTCATCGGTTGCTATTTATAAACATGACGCCAAGCAAAAGGCGACGTCGGTCCCGCGAGAATGCACATCGCCCGCTGCGGCTTCGGTTATGGTATTCACGCACGCGCTCAGTCTCCGCTGTGTGGACCCACCCCCATCGTCACATCCCAACAAAAAATCGCCAAGATCCCAACGCCGTACGCCACAACATCGTTTAGACCAAAGGTCGTTCCCAGTGCAATCGACAGCGCCACCTGCAGCGGTTCGCCGCTCTGCCGCAGCGCCAGCGGAATCCCCGTTAGCTGGAAAAGTTCGATTGCAAAGACGAGCACCATGGCCCAATTGGCGTGATCGCGCGCGGCCCGCTGCGGCCACCCGATCCGCAAGATAAGATAGAGCAGCGCCGCGTAAAGCGCATCGCCCAAATAGCTGTCGAATAAAATGTTGCCCGTTTGGACGACGCGCGAGAGCACGCCGATCGCGATCACAATAATGGCCGCGGGTACGTAGCGCTCATAACGTTTAGACATAATTTGCTTTCATTAGGATTTTTGGGGAGTTGAAAACTTTTTTATACGCAGATATAATAGAAGCGTACAACGTTTACGGCACAACCGCAATAAGCAACTATTGGCCACAAGAAACATAAAATTTTTACGGGTAGTTTTTGTTATTGTAGCTAAAAAGAGGAGCGCCAAAAATGACTAAAGAATACCGCACCGCCCCATCTGGCTTTACCGAAGAACAGTGGGAAACCTTCCTGCGAGAGGGCATTATTACCATCGAAAATGCCCTTTCGCCCGACGAGATCCAAACCTACCTGGCTGCAATTGATCGGCTCTGCCAAAAACATCCCAAATATGTTGAGGGCGACTATCTGAGCGTGCAGAACTTTGTCGAATGGGATCCCACCTTGGCGGGCCTGATCGACAATGATCGCCACATCGGCTTTGCCTACGATCTTTATGGCGAACAGCTCAAACTCCAACTAAGCGAACTCTTTTTGCGCGGCTACAGCGATGGCAAAAACAATAAGTGGCACCCCGACGGCGCGCGTGCCTTACCCTATGGTGTTTTCTCGCCTACGCTGCCGTTGCAGATCAAAGTGGGCTACTGGCTTACAGATCTGCCGCGGGCAGAGATGGGCAACTTTGTCTACATGCCGGGCAGCCACAAAGAACAATACTTCTCTGGCTACGACACACACAATAGCTTACCTGGCGAAGTGATCCTGAAAGTGCCAGCGGGTACGATGACCATCATGCACGGTAGCATCTGGCACCGTGTGGAACCCAACCTTAGCGACGTTACGCGCAAGAATCTCTTCCTCGCGTACTGCCCCTCGTGGATCACCTCTGCCGACCGCCTCACCTCGGATCCGGACTGGCTGGCGACGCTCAACCGCGAGCAGCAGATCATCATGCGCAGCTACGATCACGCCTACGCCAATGCCAAACCGCCGCCCGAACACTTCCCCCTTTTCCTCGACCGCGAAACGGGTTTGAAACAGGACGAAAACTGTTACGCCGAGCATGTGCAGCTTCATCGCCGCAAGCGCAAAACGTGGCACGAAAAGTTGGGCGAGCGCGTACTAACATAGAAGACTTATGACGCAACCAATTCCTTTTACCCTGCATGGCGCGCATATCTATGCGCCGGTGAAACTTAACGGTCAAGACTCGTACGCTTTTCTGGACACTGGCGGTAGCGGATGCAGAATTTCGCCCACCATTGCAGATGGATTAGAGATCTGGGGGGAAAGTGTTTCGACCGGCGCACTCGGCGCACTCGGCGAACAGACCACCAACATCACGGAGGTATCCTCGATTTAGTTTTTGGGCCATCGATCCGAAAACGTGCGCGTTGATGTGGCCGAGGGCATGTCGTGGCAAGCCGATCACATTCCGTTTGAGGTCAATCTGTCGCTCGGATCAAGCGTTTTGCTCGCCAGGCCGCTGATGATTGACTTTTGCCAGACAGTTATCGGTTTTCTATCTACCGATCCACCGGATAGTGCGCGGCAGATACTGGGTACTTTTGTCCATGGGTTGCCCATCATCGAAACGGAGTGGAATGGTCACAAAATTCACGCGTTGTTCGATACGGGCGCAGGCATCTCTGTGATCAACGCGGCCAAGACCGACATTTTCGATCTGTCGGTTGTGCCATTATGGTCAACTATGCTTGGAGATGCTGCGGGCGGATCGCAGCAGATCGACATTTACCGCCACGCGCAACTTGCAATCGCCGGAAAGAGCGTTGGTGAAAGCGATTATGTATGCATTGATCTCACCGCGGTGGAGCAAGCCATCGCTCATCCGGTTGATCTGATTTTGGGCACAAATACGCTGATGCAGCATCATTGCGTTTGGATCTTCGACCAAGCGCAAGATACGATTCACGTGGTTAATGCACCATTTCTAACTGCTACGTCTTAGCGTCAGTTCAATATGAAAAACTGGCGGAACTGTTTTCTATACATTCATTACCTTCATGGTATTTATTCAATGATTGTTCGGAACAAGGATTCTTGTATAGGCACACTTAATCGTGGAACAGCCAAACTGGTACGGGAGACAGGCTAAAAGCCCTGCTATATCCACCAAAATCGTGACATTTAACCTGTTTTCAACAGGTTTTCCATGTCAGGCTGCGGTGCCGTAGGCTACCGTAGTCCACGGTTAAGTTTACCTATACAAGAATTCGAATTCTTGGGCTCTACGCCTCAAGCTGAGGTCAGTTGCAATTGGGATTACTTATTTGATCCAAGTAATGTCATACTGTCATGGACTGAATGTACAACACCCAATACCAACTGGATCTACTTTTGACTCACTCTGTAAACGACCCAATAATCGAAGCACAGAACGTAACAAAAACCTATACAATCGACGCTCGCCCCATTCAGGTAGTGGACAATGTTTCCCTCACCGTGAATGCGGGCGAGTTTTTGGTGATCAAGGGCAGCAGCGGCAGCGGTAAATCGACGCTGCTTAGCCTGCTCTCGGGGTTGGACAATGCCAGCTCGGGTCGCATCTTCATCGAAGGCGATGAGATAACCAATAAGAGCGAAGACGATATGGCTCCCATGCGCAACCAGACCTTTGGCTTTGTCTTCCAATCTTTTCATTTGGCCCCCTCGCTTTCGGCGCTCGAAAATATCATGTTCCCTGCCGAGCTGGCGGGCAACCCCAATGCCAAAGCAGAAGCTACTGCGCTGCTCGACCGCGTTGGGCTCGGTCGGCGCGTCAATAACTTTCCAAATCAACTTTCGGGGGGCGAAAAGCAGCGCGTTGCCCTCTGTCGCGCGTTGATCAACAACCCGCAGATCCTCTTTGCCGACGAGCCGACCGGCAACCTCGACACCAAGAACGGTGACGCCATCCTCGAACTGCTGCTCGACCTGCACGCCGAACGCCAAACTACGCTGGTCATGGTCACACACAGCCCCAATATTGCGGATCGAGCCGAGCGGGTGATTACGCTGCAAGATGGACGCGTTGTTAAAGATGAAGAAATGACAGGATGACTCGCTTCGCTTGGATGAGAAGATAACAACCGCTGCATAGAGGATATTTCCTCCATCTTGCGGCTATCATCCTGTCATCCCTTCATCTTGTCAGCAGTTTCATCCTTTCATCTTGTCAGGAATTACCCTATGCCCAAACTCATTCACCCAAAATTTATCTATCGCCAGCTTACCACCGCACGCCAGCAATCGATTATTTTCGTGCTCTGCGTTGCGCTTGCCCTTATCACATTGGTCGGCCTCAATAGTTTCGGCGACAGCGTCAACAATGCGCTGCGCAGCGATGCGCGCGAGCTACAAGCGGGCGATATCCTGATCGACACACAGCAGGAACCTTCCAACGAACTGCTGGCCGAAATTACTCAACTCGAGGCAGATGGCGGCGTCGAGCGCACGCTGGTGCGCGAGCTTTTCACCGTGGCCCGCATTACCGACGAGGACGCCTCGCTGCTGACCCAACTCAAAGTGATCGAGCCAAACTATCCTTTCTACGGCGAAGTCGAAATCGGATCTGCTGAGTCACTGCACGTCAAGCTCACCGCCGGATCCGTCATCGTCGAGCCGCTGGTGCTAGAGCGATTGGGCTTGTCCGTGGGCGACCCGATCCGTATTGGCGAGGCGACGCTCACGATTGCCGACACGCTGCTCTACGACCCTGTGCAGCCGGTTAACTTCTTTGCCTTTGGCCCCGCAATCCTCGTGGCCGCGGCCGACATCGACAAGCTCGATCTCATCAAGCCGGGCAGCCGCGTGGACTATCGCACACTGCTCGAAGTACCTAACGAGAATCGCCACGACCCGATTGTTGAACAACTACAAAGAATAGTAGACCCCGAAGTGGATCGCGTACGAACCTACAAAGACAGTCAGGCGGGGATCCAGCGATTTTTCAATAATTTGCTCTTTTTTCTTAGCTTAGTTGCCGTCTTCATTCTCATCCTCGCGGGCATCGGCATTCAGAGCGCACTTACGGCCTTTCTGCGCGAGCGCGACAACACCGTCGCCATCGTCAAAACTGTGGGCGCGACCAACCGCTTTGTGACTGTCAACTTTCTGTGTGTTATCGTCATTTTGGGCACCATCGGCACCGTGATCGGACTACTCGGCGGCCTGCTGCTGCAACGCGTCTTTCCACTCTTACTGGCAGACTTTTTGCCACCAGATGTCACCTTGCGCACTTCGCCCCGCATCATCATCGAAAGCCTAATCCTGAGCGCCGTTGTCGTCGGCATCTTCACTTACTTGCCCTTTTCGCGCCTCAAAGAATTGCGCCCCAACTTTATTCTGCGCAAAGAAAGCATCCCTATGCCGCGTGATCGCTGGTTCTTTGCCACGCTTGCTTTGCTTGTCTGTTTTTTCGTGGGCATGGTGCTCTGGCAGCTCGACGATCTGCTACGCAGTCTCTACTTTGTAGGCGGCACGCTCGTGCTCGTGCTCATCACAGCGAGCGTCACCGAAGCCATTCTCTTTGGGCTGCGCGGCATGCACATCAAGCGACTTGACCTGCGCCAAGCCCTGCGTGGACTCTTCCGCCCGCGCAACGCCACCCGCGCCATCATCATCACCCTTGCCGCCGCGCTGACCGTCATTTTCACCATCTACCTGCTCGAAGAAAATCTCGACGCGGCCTTTGTTAGCTCATTCCCCGACGACGCCGACAATGTCTTTATGATCGACATTCAGCCGGATCAACGTGCCGGGGTGGATGCGCTGATTCAGGAAGAAATTGGCGCGGCGCTTGTGAACCCACCGATCTTCTATCCAGTGGTGCGTGGCAACATTGTGACAATCAATAGCGAAGAGATTGATCGCGAGGCGGCGCGCGAGCGACGGGGCGATAACTTGGCGCGTCAGTTCAATTTAACTTACCGCGAAGCCCTGCTCGAAGACGAGTTACTGCTGGCTGGTGATGCGCTCTTTAATCCAGAAGTTGAGGGGGTCCAAGTGTCGGTGTTAGATGAAGTATTCGAGATGCGCGAATTTCAGATCGGTGACCGCATCACCTTCCGCGTGCAGGGCATTCCGATCGATGCGACGATTAGCAGCGTGCGCAGCCGCACCAGCGAATCATTTGCCCCCTTCTTCTACTGGGTCTTCCCCACAGACGCACTTGCCAGCGCACCGCAGAACATTTTCACATCGCTGCGCGTGCCCGAAGCGCAAATTGGCTCGCTGCAAAATCAACTTGTGGCCCAGTTCCCCAACGTCAGCGTGATCGACATTACGCAGGCGGTCGATTCGTTTGCCGCCACCGCGCGCCAACTGTCGCAGGTGATTCGCTTTCTCACTTTCTTTAGCATTGCCGCGGGTCTGCTGATTATCGTCAGCTCGATCTACGCGACCCGCTTTGCCCGCATTCAAGAGGCTGTCTACTTTAAGGTGCTGGGTGCAAAAGGGCGCTTTGTGTTGCGTGTCTTCGCATGGGAGAATCTGCTGCTGGGGCTAGTGAGCGCGCTGATCGCGCTGGGGCTGGCGCAGTTGAGCAGTTGGGCGCTCAGCTACTGGATCTTCGAGATCGACTACGCGCCGCAGCTTGGTGCGAGCCTGCTGCTGATTGTGGTCACGGTGCTGTTGGTAATGATGGTGGGGCTGTTGGCCTCGGTCTCGATTTTGAATCAACGACCAATTATATTCCTGCGCGAGCAGGGGGTGGAGTAATAGAGACGACCCCCCTATGATATAATCTTTATATGAAATTCTTCAACACAGGTGGACCCTGCAATCCAGAATATCACTATATGCTTCCGGCCACGCAGCGTTTGGAAGCATATGACGTAGAGCGACTGATTCGGCAGCAGAACTATTTTGTTGTCCACGCACCGCGGCAGGTGGGCAAAACGACCGCCATGCTTGCACTAGCAGAGCAACTTACGGCCAGCGACGACTATTTGAGCGTGCTGCTCTCGATGGAGGTTGGCTCTCCCTTTTCAGCTGAGCCTAGTATGGCCGAGCGCATAATTCTAGACGAATGGCGTGACCAGATCCGCTTTCAACTACCGCCTGAACTGGTCGTCAATCCGCATGATTTCGAGCTTTTTGAAGGGCGTCGAATCGGTGGTTTTTTATCCGAATGGGCTTTCCGCTCGACGCGTCCGCTCGTCGTTTTTCTCGATGAAATAGATGCCTTGCAGGATGAGATGCTGCTTTCTATATTGCGCCAATTACTATCTGGCTATTACCGTCGTCCACAAGGGTTCCCGTCTTCTCTGGCGCTGATCGGCCTGCGCGATGTACGCGACTATAAGGTGGCATCGGGTGGCTCAGAGCGACTCAGTTCGCCCAGTCCATTCAATATTGCTGTACGGTCCATTGCGCTGCGCAACTTTACGGCAGACGAAGTCGGGACTTTGCTTACTCAACACGTAGATGAAACTGAGCAAATAGTTTCCCCTGAGGCCATAGCGCAGATCTTTTATCTATCACAGGGTCAACCGTGGCTAGTCAATTCACTGGCAAAACTTTGCGTTGAAGAATTGGAAATTGACATAAGCCAACCGATTTTGCCAACCCACGTAGAGAAAGCGAAAGAGATTCTGATTCAGCGACGGCAGGTACATTTGGATCAGCTAACGGATAAGCTTCAGGAACCACGCGTACGTCGAGTGATAGAGCCTATTTTAGCAGGAAGCTCGATTGACGATATTCCCTTCGATGACGTTGACTACGTTATTGATTTAGGATTGATTGAACGCCTTAATGGACATGGCGTTACGATTGCAAATCCAATTTACAAAGAGATCATCCCGCGCGTGCTGGCGAGTAATGTGCAGGACTCGTTGCCCCAAATTTCTCCTTCTTGGCTCAATATCGATGGAGCACTTGATCCCGACGCGCTACTTGACGCGTTTTTGGCATTTTGGCGGCAACATGGGCAACCGCTGCTAAAGAGTGCTCCCTACCATGAAATTGCGCCCCATTTGGTGATGATGGCGTTTTTACACCGTGTGGTCAACGGTAACGGCACTATCGATCGTGAATATGCAATTGGCTCGGGGAAGATGGATCTATACGTGCGGTATGATGCAGTACAGCTTGCGATGGAGCTAAAAGTGTGGCGAGACGGTCGGCCCGATCCGTTGAAAATGGGGCTGCAACAGTTGGATGAATATATGGATGGATTGAACTATAACGATCAGCCTGTTGAGATCGGCTGGCTGGTCATTTTTGATCAACGCAGCGAACAGCCGGATATTAACAAACGCACATCTGCGGAGTCCACTTTGTCGCCTGCCGGGCGACGGGTGAGGCTGGTGCGTGCATGAACGTAATTAGAAATATGATGAGTAATTTTTTAAGAACCGTAATGTCGAATTTCTCACGTGCTTTTTCTTCTGATTCTGTCAGATTTGGTGGGCTGTGGCATAGTGGTCTGGTATGCAACGTTTTGACCTCACCCTATCCCTCTCCAGCAAAGCAGTTTGGAGAGGGGACCGCCACGGGATGCACAATTTTGGCGATTATTCGACCAGATGTTGAGTCCCAGTTCGGTTCCTTCCCACGTTTCGGGGAGGTTAGGAGGGGGTCTAACGTTGTCAACGAGAAATTTTTGCTACTTTCTACTAAGGTAACCGTTCAGCCCTTCCCGCCGGTTGAGTGCCCACGACTGTTTGTGGATGTATCGAAACTAAGAAGGGCTGAACAGCTACCTACCAAATCTGACAGAACTAGCTTTTTCTCGAGCAGCAACTCGTGCAGCATGTATCTCTGTTTGCTGGTCACAATTTTTCTCCTCACCGCGTGCGGATCTAGCGCGGATCCGACGCCTGAGCCGCCAACCATCGCACCCGTGGTTGAATCCGTCGCGCCAACCGATTCGACCGTTACAATTATGGCAATGGGCGATAGCTTGACCGAGGGTTTCGGTCTCGATAATCCAGCAGAAGAGGCTTACCCGGCACAGCTAGAAGCGCGCTTGTTAGCTGATGGCTATGATGTGCGGGTGATAAACGCAGGCATCAGCGGTGAGACAAGCAGCGGCGCGCGTTCGCGGATCGACTGGCTATTACAGCAAGCGCCGGACATTGTAATCCTTGAAACGGGGGGCAATGACGGCCTGCGCGGGATCGATCCGGCGGTGACGGCACAAAATGTGGATGAACTGGTTGCGCTCTTTCGCGAACAGGGCATTACGGTGGTGCTGGCCGGAATGCAGATCGTGCAGAATATGGGGGCTGAGTATGTGGAAGAATTTCGCACAATCTATCCGACCGTTGCGGAAAAACATAATGCGATTCTCATCCCCTTCTTTCTGGATGGTGTGGGTGGCGTTCCTGCCCTGAATCAGCCCGACGAGATCCACCCGACTGCGGAGGGCTATGCAGTTGTGATTGAGACGATCTACCCGTATGTGGTGAACGCGTTAGCTTTGCAGTCAGCAGCAGAATAGGAGACACATATGTCTTTTAAAGATGTGAAAAATGTCGCGGCGGCAACTGAATATATTGCTAGCCTAAATGAACGGTGGCCCGCTCGCACCGCAATAATGGATCTGATTCTGAAGCAGGTGCGACAGCTCGACGTAGAGAAACCGCGGGTGCTCGAATTTTGCTGCGGCGCGGGTGTGCTGGGTAATCATCTGCTCGCTGGTCTCCCTGACGCACAATATATCGGCATCGATCAATCCGACCCGCTACTGAATGCGGCCAAAGAAACGCTGGCTCCATTCGCTCCACGAGTTACGCTTCTTCAACGCGATTTGAATCAGGATGAATGGCACGAGAAGTTTCATGCAGACGGACACTTTTTTGACGCGATTGTTTCGATGCAGTCGCTGCACGATTTGGGCGGCGAGCTAGAAGTGAGACGCATCTATCAGTTGGCGCACTCGCTTTTGCGTCTAAATGGGTGCTTCGTCAACGCGGATCTGATTGTTGAACCTGGCGCAGCATTGCCCAAAAACCCTGGCCGGTTAACGGTCGACCGGCATTTACAGTTGCTCACGCACCATGGGTATCAAAATGTATCGTGTATTGCGCAACTTGGCGGCTTTGGCGTGGTGGTTGGCAAGCGCAACTAATTCCTTTCTTTCTCGTATTGTTCCTCCATGAATCTTATTCGTGTTCTAGTTCTCTCGGATGATCAACTTGCTCGCGCTGGGCTATCGGCACTTTTGGGTGGACAGGAATCGCTCCAAGTAGTGGCTAGCCAGGCTAGTGACGAAGATTTACCGGTCGCGATTGCAACGCATCGCCCCGACGCAATTGTGTGGGATCTAGGCTGGGATCCGACCGATAGTTTAGAGAATCTGTTGCAATATACAGAGCAGAATGAGATCAACGAGCGTGACGATATTCGCGATTCTGCGGCAGGAGCGATTGTGCCGATCCTTGCGTTACTTGCGGAACCAGAGCAGAGCCGCGCGATCCCGAGCGGCAGCGTCCAAGGGCTGATGGTGCGCGACGTGGCGGCGGATCCGCTAACGAGTGGGCTGCGTGCGATGGTTGCGGGGCTGCTTGTTTTTTCTCCAGAGTTTGAAGGCTACCTTTTACCAGAAGAATCCTCTTTTAGTCATGAGCTAGTCGAACCGCTGACGCCGCGCGAGCTTGAAGTTTTGCAGTTGATTGCTGAGGGGCTGGCGAACAAAGCGATTGCGCGCCAGCTCAACATCAGCGACCATACGGTTAAATTCCACATAACTTCGTTATATGGAAAGCTAGACGTTTCGAGTCGCACCGAAGCGGTTGTGCGCGCAACGCGGCTGGGGCTGATTTTGCTCTAGAAATTTAACGCTGAATCAGCGGCACGAATAGCTGCTTTTCTTTTTCGGCCATGACTACGTATAGCCCCAACTGATCCACTTGCGCGGACACGGTTGGATAGGTTGTATCTCCATTGACAACCGTTGATGGTACCTTCTGCCATTCTCCATTTTTCCAACGATAAAATGAAAGGGTATTGCCTAGAATTGCACCGTCTAATGGTCGCCCAAAATTGAGAGAATTGTAGTTGACATCTAATGTAACTGGCGTAGCTGGTGTGACTTCGTTGCCAGTTACTGGAACGATGGCTGAGATGCGATAGAGCGCGTGTGTCGCGTAGAGCGATTCTGTAATCGGGTTGGTTTGATCGAGATTGAACGTTTGCACGGTGAAGCTGATTGGCTGTGTGAAGCTGTTTCGCGGCACGTAAAAGCCCATTTGGTTTATAAAAAAACGATGATCAATCGACTGCGTGAGATACTGACTTTGTGTTGCTGCTTCTGCATATTGATAGAGCTGTATGGTACTGTTGGTGCGCGCCGCGACCAGTCCATTGCTGATTTGAAGTTCATTTATGTTGTCATCGACAGGTACGTTACCAAGCGCAAACGGGTGCGTGGGATCTGTGCGGTCTAGCAAGTAGAGTTGATCGTCGATTGCGGCAGCCATATAGTGGCTATGACCACCGACTGTATAGAAGGGGCGTAGCTGATCGTAATCGCAGGTCACTTCCCCAGGATAAGTCGGATCGGTATAGAAACCCTCGTAAATAGGCGTGGTTGGCTCGGTTATATTGCGAATATGCAGCGCATGGGGTGTCCACTCCTCGCACGGCGTGAAAACTTCAGCCTGCTTTGGATATTCTATCGTATATGCATATGTTTGGTTGTCATCTATAAAAAGGTCGATCGGTGTGTAATCGGGCCGTTTTAGTCCGTATCGATCGACAAATATTGGTTCAAGTTTGTTTGCATAATCGAATAGATAGTACTCGTGGACATAGCCCGTTCGTCCACCATAAAAAGTGGTGCGTTGTCCAATTAGATAGTGGTTGCCGTATATCTGCATGTCATAGATCGCACCGCTTATGGTTTTTGTTGAAACGACAGTAGCTGTTGGGGCGGTGGATAGATCGAGGAGTGTGAGGGTTGCTGATCCGCCAAAGAAGCCTACATTCTCGCTTTCTATATGAGATATGAGTAGATACTCGTCAAATGGTGCGATGTCGGCGATAGCATCGTGGAATGGGTACTCCGGCTCTGCGTTTGGGTTATTGTTCCACTCTGTCATTGAATAAACGGTCTTTGTGATCATGTCGGCTGGTGTTGCCAGATCAAGAATCCACAACTCGCTGTTCGATATGGCGGCGATGGGCGATGACTGCTCTTGTAACAAATAGGCCAGCGTTCCCGAATATTCGAAACGACTTGTAACGCTTAGCAGGCTTATTGAATTGATTGCTGCTGGGGCCGCTGGGTTGCTGACATCGTAGGCGGTGAAGGTTGTGTCGTGAACTGTATACAAATAAGGTGGCACAAGTTCGAAGTAATCGACATCGGCTATGGTGCTTTGTAGCGCAATGTCGAATGTATTTGTGCCGGGTGGCAGCGTTGCGGTTTGGGCATAGAGTTGCGTTGTTGTGAGAAGGATAATGATGAAAAGGAACGAAATTGCAAAAACTAAGCCGATTTGGCGTACTGGTTTGAACGTATCGATGTACTTTTGCTTGTCGGGGGACATTTCTAGATTTCCTTATACGAGTATTTTTGGTTCAACCGGATCTCAGGTGTTGACAGAGTGCGTCGCACTGTCCGGAGAGTGATTCGAGCCAGAACCCATTTGTGAACAGTCGACGTACTCGATATGGAGGACCCACGATTGATGGCACTGCCAATCGCATGAGATCCTGAAGAGCCATATTTTGGTGAAAAAGGCAATTAAGGTTTCTGTTGTTCTTATACGTATTCTAGAAGAAATGGATACGAGAGCGGATCTCACCTGCCCATTTTTCTAGGTATAGAATACCCGAATGGGCGAGGCGGGTTCTATCGCTTTTTGTCATACTAATCTGGTAAAGCAGGTATAGCTCCCTAGAAAAATTTTGTCCTACTTCTGCTCTTGAAATGTGGTACGGAACTTTTCTGGGCGAGTATAGAGATGACATAAGGAGATAATGTGACAAACGTTTTGCAATCAATATCGAACGAAATGGCCGAGCTTGTTGAAACAGTTGGCGCGAGCGTGGTGCGCGTGAATGCACGGAAACGACAGGCGGCAAGCGGCGTGGTCTGGTCGACCGATGGCGTAATCGTAACGGCCAATCATGTGGTGCGGCGCGATGAAAAGATTAGCGTTGGGCTGCCCAATGGTAATGGGATCGCAGCCGAGTTGATCGGGCGTGACCCGTCGACAGATTTGGCCGTTCTGCGGGCTGATGCAAATGATTTAACTGCTGCATCGTGGATCGATAGCGGTGATGTTTCGGTGGGGAATCTTGCGCTGGCGTTGGGGCGACCCGGTCGCACGGTTCAGGCGACGCTTGGAGTTGCAAGCGGGCTGGGATCGAACTGGCGCACGGGCGCGGGCGGCGAGATAGAGCGCTATTTTCAGACGGATGTGACAATGTACCCGGGCTTTTCGGGTGGTCCGTTGGCGATGGCTGGCGGCAAAGATGGGAATGGTCAAGTTACCGGGATCAATTCGTCGGCGCTGGTGCGTGGAGTGAGCATTACGATCCCATCGGAGACGGTGCGCCGGGTGGTCGACACGCTGCTCAATCATGGACGTGTACCGCGCGGTTATTTAGGCGTAGGAATTCAGCCGGTGAGATTGCCCGATGCGGTCAAGGACGAACTGGGCCAAGAAGCTGGGTTGATAATTCTCTCTGTTGAGACAGATGGCCCAGCGGCTAAGTCTGAAATATTGCAGGGTGATATTTTGGTGAGCCTAGATGAGAAGCCGGTGCGCTATGCGGATGAACTTCAGCAGCTGTTGACGGGTGACCGAGTGGGGAAAGAAGTTGTGGCACAAATTGTGCGCAGCGGACGAATTGATGAGATGAAGGTAACAGTCGAATCGAAATAGTATTGTTAGGATGAGATCTGTTTGTACTATCATAAGGGCTTAACGCTTTCACTTAAATAAAGGAGACCCATGATGAAAGTTCACGCAAAATCTTTCTTTGTACTCAGCACAATTTTCATACTTCTCTTTGCGGGTAGCCATGCCGCACAAGCAAATGCTGAGAATAGCACGACTGGTGCCGCCACTATCAAACCCGTATCAACTGAAGCGAGATCGGTTCAGGCCCAGTTCAGCACAGAGACTCTGGTAGCCGATAGTCTGTCTACGAATTCTGGCTCGACTGATAGTGGCCACAGTGTAACCAATCTTCATATTCAGGATCAGTCTGGCGATCAAAACGAGTGGGAGAAGTACGTTGAATTTGTCGGCGAAAACGAAATGTATCAAGGGTACCGATCCTACACGTTGCCTAGTGCTATTCTGCCAATAGACATTAATTCATTTCAGGTGCAGGCCAACTATCTTGGCCCCGCCACTGCTGGGCAAATTTGGACGTGGAGTCTTTACAACTGGTCTACACAGAACTGGGTGACAGTTGGCGACAACACCGGCGCGCCATGGTGGGGGGATTGGCATCTGCTTACCTTTGACGTGACGAATTCACCGGCTGACTTTGTGGAACCAAACACGCGTGAAATTCGGCTTCAAGTCGCCGCCAATAACACAACGGACAACATGGACTTGGATTATGAAGCGATTTTGGTCAATTATGAGAGCTCATCGGGTGGTGGATCGACAACGGTAACGTACCAGCCAACGACGGATCTGTTCCCGAATCCCGAACGGGGCTTTTATCGTTACTTTGAGAGTAAAAGCAGCAGCGTGCCGCAGACAACTTGGTCTGTCTCTGCTCTCTCTAGCACTAACTCGGTTAATTGGCTTTCACCCGCTGAAGAAGAGACTATAACCCAAGTTTACTGCTTTTTCGTGTTGGACAACTTCTTGACTACCAGTATTGATGCGAGCTTTCTCCAAAATATTCGCAACAATCTTACTAATGTACGCGCGGCAGGTAAAAAATGTATTCTGCGTTTTGCATACAGTAATGATGGTACGGATTCTGATGGAGATGACGTCTATGATCCAGATGTCTTTGAAAATGGCATTGCAGATGCTGACTTGCCGCAAATTTTGGCACATATTGGGCAGCTTGATCCTATTTTTAACGATTACGTAGACGTTATAAGCGTTGTGCAGGCGGGGTTCATTGGCGTCTGGGGTGAATGGTACTATACAAATTATTTTATCGACGATCCAGCAAATCCGGGTGCAGTTTCTGCCACTCAGTATCAGCGCCGCCGTCAGGTTGTCGATGCGCTTTTAAACGCGCTACCTGCCAAGCGCATGATTGCAGTACGTTATCCATTAGCTAAAAAAGAGATGTACAATCGAACAACGCCCATTACTCTGGGGGAAGCCTATCAAAATAGCCCCGTTGCGCGTGTTGGCTATCATAATGATGCGTTTTTGAACTCCTATGGTGATAGCGGAACATATCGCGATGCAAGCGATAGAACTTACACTGCCAGCGAAACAACTTACTTGGGAATGGGGGGCGAAATTAACGCTCCAGAGAGCGGTGCCCCTTCGCGAGACTGTCCAAATGCCATCGGCGAAATGGAGACTTTTCACTGGTCATACATCAATACGGATTACTATATTACGGCTCTACAGAACTGGGATTCCGGCGACTGTATCCACAACCCAAATAACATTTCCAACAGTATTTTAGATCGCTTAGGCTACCGCTTTCGATTAACCGAAGCCACGTTCCCAAGTAGCGCAGAACGAGGCACATTCGCTCAGATAGAGATCGAGCTAGTCAATGAGGGCTTTGCCGCCCCTTATAATCCGCGGGATGTCTACTTGATCTTGAAAGAGACAGCATCTGGCAATGAATATTCGTTCAAGTTGCCAGTAGAGCCACGGCTTTGGCTGGCGAATGGACAAACACACCTGATTGATGAAGCTATCAGCTTGCCAGCAAACATGCCAACAGGGGAGTATGCACTTCTATTACATTTGCCCGACCCGCATCCAACCTTAGCTGCTGACGCGCGCTATGCCATTCGGCTGGCTAATGCAGGGCTTTGGCCTCAAAGTAGCTGGGATGGTCGCAATGATTTGCTGCACACGATGACCGTGCAGGCCCCATCCGGTCCACCAACCGAGCGCGTTGAGCAAGTGGGACCAAGTGGCGACATTGCTCAATCAGATCCAACGTTTGTGTGGGAGCCACTCTCTACTGCAACTGAGTATCGCGTTGTTATCTACGACGTAGCGAATATAGCGATTATTGAGGATGAAATTTTTTCTAGCAGCAACGTTTGTGAAGCCAGTACATGCACCGCAACCTTTGATAATTTGACCTTGGCTGAAGGGTCATACACTTGGTTGATCCAAGCGAAAAATAGTGAAGGGGATGGACCTTGGAGTGTCTATAATTAATTTTTCCATAGAGTCCAGTAAAGAGATGAAAATAAAAAAGCGGTTTGTCTACCATAAATAGACAAACCGCTTTTTTGTTAGGCTCATTAATTAATTTTCTAAATTAGCTATACTGTGTAAAAACTTATTCCATCAATGGAAGATAGATTTGTACCGGGAACTCTACTTCTGTGGCTGGTATGACAAACTCATTGATAAGTAGATGTGGTTGAATGGCTGCGGCTGTGACTTGATTATTAGAGAAATCCATTCGAACACTCCATGTCTCTGTACCGCTGTTACTTCTCGTTTGAACAACCCAGTAGAAGTTACCTGTCCCGAGCATAGCTGGTGCGACGACGCGACATCGGCTTGCATCACATGCTATCTCATCTGCCCGATACACCTTGTTAAGTGCGATATTATTCGTGTCTACATTCCAGCTAAACAACCTATAGGAAGCAGCATCAGAAGCATTGCTCCAAACAAAGGTTGGTTGATTGGCTGAAGTTTGACCACTGGGCGAAATGGGTTGCGCTACCTCAACAGGTGTAGAGCTGTTACTACTAATAGAGAAATCCTTTCGGTTACTCCAAGTCTCTGCACCGTTATTGCTTCTCGTTTGAACAACCCAATAGAAGTTACCTGTCCCAAGCGCAACTGGCGCGACAACGCGACATCTGTTCGCATCACAACTTATCTCATCCATTCGATATACTTTGTTAAGTGCGATGCTACGCGTGTCTACATTCCAACTAAACAACCTGTAGGTAGCAGCATCAGAGGCATTGTTCCAAACAAAAGTTAAGGGATCGACCGCAGCCTGACCATCGGGCGAAATTGGTTGTGCCACGGATGACTGCGTTGGTTGTGTTGATGATACAGGTGTTGGCGCAGTAGTAGGTGCTGGTGTCGGTTGCGTTGGTGACGTTGGTGTAGGCTGAACAGGGGCTGACGTATTTTCATATGCGCCGCGATCTGTAGAACCTTGAGGTCTTAGCGCACCACGGATATCAGTCATGGGTAGATACGCACCGCTTCCGCTATCTAATCCAACACTATTTGGTGAAAGTCGAAAATCGATATTGTTTGGATCAAATCCAGGGTTAATGAATTGTGGATCTGCAATAATATCGCCTGTGCCTAATCCGCCAGGAACATAGGGTGAATTTGTCCCATCGTAGTATATATTATACGAGTAATTTACATTGATGCCCGGATTATCTGTTGTTACGGCTTCACCAGTCCTTGCATAAATAATATTGTTGATCAAGTTAATATTCTCGCTTCGACGCGAGTAGAGATCACCTTGTATATCTTCACTTTGCGCGTTTTTATACGCCGTGTTGTTGATAATATCAACGTTGCGAGCTAAATAGGTATGGATGCCAGAGCCGCCATTGTTGAAGACCAAATTATTGGCGACCAAAGTCCAACCATTATAGTTGCCTAAATCATCAATAATAATGCCATTCCCGTCGGTTACTGAGCGGTAATCATAGCAACCACATGGGAAGAGATTCAGGTTATTGTGAGCTATATTTCCGCGTACAATAATTTTGTATTTGTCCCCTTCTAAACCGACTAGGGTGCCATCTGTATTTCCTGCGTAGATTATAGAGATACCGCTGTGGCCAAATGGTGAATAGTGGCTTGTATCATGGACTCTATTATTTTCTATTATAACGGAATCAACACGAATCGCTTCGATACCGCCACCGCCAAAATTCCACACCTCATTGTTGCGAATAATGTTGAATGAGCTTAGTGTGATGCCGCTACCGTGAATGCGTTTTTGCATTCCTGCATTATTGTAGCGGTAGTCATTAAAAGCTTGTTCTGCTTCTGCGAACGACACTTGATCGCGAATACCGCGCACGCGAAAGCCATCTACAATAATGTATCGAGATTCGAGTCGTACAGCCTGCCATGCACCATTACTTTGAATGATTGGAGAATGGCCGGGATACGCTTTGTATGTGATCCAGTTATCTGCTGTCCCAGCGCGATCAACGGTTAATGTTGCGGTTGAATTACCTTCTTCACGGTATGTACCATTCATGACGAGAACCGTATCGCCTGGATTCGTTTTTGACACAGCATGATTCAATGTGCGAAAGGCACTTGATGTCGAATAGCCAGAATTGCCGTCACTGCCTGTATTTGCATTCACATAGTAGGTAACACCTGCTGTCGGCTCATACTGATTGTTTGCTGCTGCCACAGTGTGGTCTAAAACAGAGTATACACTGAAAAATAATATTACGATTGCTAAAGGAATCGCTATACGTTTACTACTATTAATACTATTACTAATACTGCGGTTTGAACTTTGCATCGCTCAAATCTGCTCCTTATTTAGTAATCGTTTGTTTCTACACTGGTTTGGGCACACTCACAAACAGCCGTGAGCACTCAACCGGTAGTAGAACTGAACGGTTACTTTATTTATGGATTCACTTCTTAAAAGTATTTGATTTTAGATTGTACTGCTACAACCTTTTGGTATGGCCATATAAAAGGCTCATGAACTGAAAGCTTAACCTGCACATCTACATTCCAATATTGGTAAGAAATGAAATGATGTAAATGTTGTTAATATGCAGTGCCATATGGTATACGATTTTTCTGAATCGAAGATGTGCTTTTATTTGAGTTGGACAAAAGCAGGACAAAGAACGGATAAAACAAGTATGCAATTCGTATAAATGGTCTGATAAAAGTGCAGATGTCGCTTCATTTCGGCATATGGGGTAAATCTCACACGGAATGAGTATTAGCATTTGTCCTCAATCCAAAGATACCCAAAGTGATTAAACCGCATAAACTTATCATCGGTTATGTTATAATCTGTCTGATAATCAATCTATCAAGCTAAAATTTATTCAAGCGAATTTTTATGCCATCTACTCTAGCTCATCAACTTTACTGTCCACGTTGTAAAACACCGCCGCTAGAAGTTACGCACTATGAAGGCAGCAAAATTGACATTTGTCCACGCTGTGCCGGGCTTTGGTGCGAGGTTGAGAATTGGAATTCCAAACGGCTTGGACCTTATGCTGATCTAGGCTCCCAAGTTGACCAGTTTCCCTCTGCCCAAATACCTGATGTCTCGGCGCTCGACCCGAATGTGGCCGATTTTAATGTTGTTGGCACTGTTAAGCTGAACTGTCCAAATTGTTTGCAGAATATGACTGCACTCTCTATTGGGCAGCCCAAATTGGCGGAAATTGATCAATGTGACCGCTGTGGTGGCATCTGGTTAGACCATCTAGAAGTGGATGAATTATCAGCGCTTAAGGAATGGAGTTCGGCTCGTAAACAGATGAATAGCGAACTGACGTGGGGAAATTGGTGGTTTCAACTCTTTTCGCAAATGCCAATTGAGTTCAATATCAAACCAAGGCGCTTTCCGGTTGTTACGGTCTCTTTGATTATTGTGAATGTGCTAATTTTTATGGCGCAACTTTTACTAGACGAATCATTGTGGATTGAATTGGCTGCGCAGGGCAATGAGATTGCATTTGGGGAAGACTTATGGGCAATTGTGACGAGCATGTTCTTGCATGGTGGATGGCTCCATCTGTTTGGCAATATGTATTTCCTTTATATTTTGGGCGATAATGTAGAGGATGTGCTGGGGAGAGCGCGCTATCTGCTCTTTTATTTAGCTTGTGGGATTGTGGCGACGATGGGCTATGCGTTTCTTAATTCGAGCAGCGATATTGCGCTGCTTGGGGCAAGCGGTGCGATTGCTGGGGTTATGGCGGCTTATCTAGTTCTTTTTCGCAACTCGCACTTAACGTTTATGTTTTTTGTCTGGCAGCGCAAAATGCCTGTGTGGCTCTGGCTCGGTGGCTGGTTTTTGATCAATGTGCTGATGTCCCTCATCGCTTTTAGTGATGCAGAGCCGACTGGTGGCATTGCGTGGATCGCTCACGTGGCGGGGTTCGTTGCCGGGCTGATCTTTATTTTGCCGCAGGAGAATCGGCTTGTTGAGAATCATGCGCTTTTAAAGGTGATGCGGCTGGCGACAGCATAGGACTATTACAAGATAAAATTATGAAAAAAGTACAAGAATCCGAAAGGGTCGAGGCCAAATCTGTAGCAGAGCTGCGCAGGTGGTTAGAAGAAAATTACGCTCAGAAAGAATTACTTTGGCTTGTGACTTATAAGAAAGATATTCCTGCCAACTATGTGTCGGTTCACGAAGTTTTAGATGAGCTTCTCTGTTTCGGATGGATAGATGGGCGGCGCATGAAGTTAGATAATGAGCGAACGATGCAGCTTTTGTCACCGTGCAAGGTCTAACACTGGGCAAAGACCTAGAAGGATCGAGTGGCACACCTGACAAAAGCTGGACGAATGCACCAAGCTGGTTTGCAGGCTGTCGAGCGTTCGAAGAAGAATGGGCTGTGGGATTTTATGAACGATGTGGATGCACTGATTGCGCCTGACGATCTGACGATCTGGCGGAGGCGTTAGAAGAATCTCCTCCAGCCTTGGAGAATTACGAAGCGTTTCCAGATTCGGCTAAGCCTGATATTTTGAGATGGATTAAGATTGCTAAAAAGCTTAGAACCCGAGCCAAACGAATTAAAGAGACGACTGAATTGGCTGCACAAAATAAACGTGCGTTAGGAACGAGTTAGACCATTCTAAAACGCAAAATATAGAAATATTGAGGATTTTTATTTATGTCTGACACAATTTCAAACCAAGAAAAACAAAATGCTGTGCCAAAAAAACTTCATGCGATTATAGAAGAGCTTCAAGAGGCGGAGCGAGAGGAGCGTATGGAATATCTAATCGATTTTGCCATGGAGCTACCCGATCTGCCGGAACGTTTACATTCGGAGCGAAATCAGATGGAGCAGGTTCATGAATGTCAATCGCCGGTTCATTTGATTACCGAATTGCATGATGGCAAGGTCAAATTCTTCTTCGATATTCCGCGCGAAGCACCCACGGTTCGGGGCTATGCGGCAATTTTGGTCGAGGGGCTAGAAGGTGCTACGGCAGAAGAGGTGCTCTCTCTACCTGATGATGTTTATATGCAGATGAATATTCAAGATATTGTTACACCACAGCGGATCCGCGGGCTGCACTTTTTGTTACTTTACATGAAGCGGCAGGTTACGAAATTACTGTAGGTCGTGCCAGAAATTAGATTGGTTCAACCAGATCTCATGATGGCCTTCTAACGGGTGGCGAAAAGAGCGCCGATCTAGCCGCATAGTAGGTGCGGTATGAAAACCGTTCGCATCGACCACACTCTAACCCTATTCTTAACTGCATGAGATCCGGTTGTGCCAATGAATTTTAATCGGCTACCGATAGACTGGCTACTAATGCCCCAGTACTTTCCCCATTCGTGTATTCCTGCATCTCTTCTTTTTCGAGTCGCTGATAGAAACCTGGACTTGGCTGTGACAACATACGCGCAATAGGTTGCAATGCCATCCACCATTGATCGTTTGGGCGCTGATACTTAAGGTTGTAACCTTCCAATAAACGATTGAAGGGCGTGAACTGATATCCACTTTGAACGATGCCTACTGCGGCAGCATCGGGTTTGGGCAGGGCTGCTTGCGTTTCCAGATATTCGATACACTTGACCGCATAACGGGTCGCCAACACACGGTCGAACGGCGTGGGGTTGCCACCTTGCTGCAAATGACCAAGGACCGATTGGCGTACTTCAAATAGATCCCCACCCTCGTTGTCGAGCAAGGCGCGGGTGAAGTTTGTATCATACACATCACTTACCCGCTCATTGCGGATCATTAACCCCAGCGGCTTGCCTTGGCTAAAGCCGGAATTGAGCATGTCAACATCGCGCTGTAAATCGCGCAGAGTGAGCCCTTCTTCGTGTAGATAAACGCGCTCGGCTCCGGTTGCGAGGGCGCTCATTAGTGCGAGATAGCCACAGTAGCGCCCCATAACTTCGACCACAAAACAGCGCCGCGACGCAACCGCCGACTGCTTGATTTTGTCGACCGCATCGATAATGTTGTTGAGCGCCGTGTCCGCACCGACGGATAGCTCTGTGCCAGGCAAGTTGTTATTGATCGAGGCGGGGATGCACACAATCGGAATGTTGAATGCGGGAAAATTTGGGCGCTGTTCATAGATTTTGTTGACGGCGTTATAGGCGGACCAGCCACCGATGACGAGTAACGCTTGAATTTCGTTTTCTTCGATTGCGCGGGCGATGGCATAAAAGTCGCTCTTTTCTGGAATTTTGCGATTGGCTCCAAGCTCTGCACCACCAAGCGGGGCCATGCCATTTACGCTCATCCAATCAAATTCTTCGATATTCCCCTCAATCAATCCGTCGAACCCGTTGTAGATGCCCAACATGTGATGGCCGTTGTCTAACCCGATGCGGGCGGCGGCACGAACGGCCGTGTTCATGCCGGGGGCGGGGGCACCGGCGTTGAGGATGCCGATTTTTAGACGCGGCTTGCCTGGTTGCGGATCATGGGGCAAGGCTCTGACTAATGTGCGCAATGTGCGGAATGCTTCTTTAAAATTATCGCCGCGCAGATCCATGGCTTTTTCAAACTCGAGATTTGTGATCGCTTCATTGACGGCGCGGGTTTTGTTGACGCACTCCATTAAATTGGACGCGACAATGCGATTGCCCTGCATCCCGATTAGCTGGGCCGGGCTGTCTGCCTGCATGTTGGTAAGCACGTCGACCGCTTTGGTGCCAAGCAAGGTGCTTAGGTTGCGATCAAACGCAGTGGGCGATCCACCACGCTGTACGTGGCCCAAAATGGTGACGCGGGTATCTTCGCCCAACTTTTCTTCGAGGATTTTACGCACTCGGTCGGATGTAATCGGTTTCCCTTGGCGATCCACTGCGCCTTCGGCCACAATGACAATGCTGTCGCGTCGCCCGATGTCGCGTCCAGCTTGCAGCACTTCGCACATTTTACTTTCCCATTTGTCGAGATCGGGTGGGCTCTCAGGGATCAGCGCCCAATCCGCGCCGCTGGCGAGCGCGCTCATGGTGGCTAAGTAGCCCGCGTCGCGACCCATCACTTCGACCACGAATGAGCGTTGATGGCTGGCGGCCGTGCTGCCAATTGCATCGAGTGCGTCGGTGATGCGATGAAGTGCTGTGTCGGCACCGATTGTCATGTCTGTGCCAAACATGTCGTTATCGATCGAGCCAGCCAGCCCTACAATGCCAAGAAAGTGGTGCTTTTCGGCTTGCTTGGCCGTGATTTTCTTCTGTTTGCGCAGTGCGTGGACCAACTCTGCCCATTCTTTACATAGAATGTTGGCCCCACTTAAGCTACCATCCCCGCCGATAATAACGAGCCCTTCGAGCTGATTATCGATCAAGTTTTGCGCTGCTTTTTGACGGCCTTCTATTGTCTGAAAGTCAGTACAGCGTGCGGACCCGATGATGGTGCCCCCTTTGCCCAAAATGCCTCCAACCGAGCGCCAGTTCATTGGGCGAATTTGATCGCCACCGTCGATCATGCCGCGGTAGCCTTCGTAAATTGCGTAAACTTCGATGTTAAGGTCAAGCGCTTGTCGAACAACCGCACGCACTGCGGCGTTCATGCCTGGCGCATCGCCTCCGCTTGTAAGGACGCCAATACGTTTCATCTTTATTTTTAATCCTTCGGCTGCTGTTTTAGTTTGTCGCATCTGCCGGAGGTGACAGTCACTTGTCGCACAAAGCGAACGCTAAATTTGGAAATAATGACTCATTTGAACGTGAAGTGACGGTCACCTAAGTTGTTGGTATGAGTTAGTGGAGCGGTTACAATTTTTGATATGACTTGGCTTTTGATTCTATTTGGTTCAGAGAGTTGGTGTAGAGAGGGTATATAACGAGGCTTACTTGCGTAACGCCATGCAATCTCCCAAGCTTGTTGTGCCGATCCGTATCGCTCTTCTCGGTTATATCCGCTTGCGCCGTTGCATGGTATAACGTCTCTTTAACTGTTGAGAGTATACCACAAATCGGCATCTTTTATTAGAATTTAGGGGAGGGTGGGCGCAAGCAGGGGTTGTTATGTAGTGATAAAAGTATATAAGACGCTCGCCAACCATCAAATCTGTCACCACCAGCCATCCTTCTATATAGACAGTTTATTCCCACTCAGAACTCAATCGGCAGCGGGAGTAAACTGGGCTACTTGTCGCGCGGAACAAAGCCGTGCTGTGAACCCGCGTGCGACGCTCTGACCAGTGAATAGCTGGGCGGTGGAACTTGCTTTTGGTCAGTGCGACGCACGCTCGCCCCGAGCCGCACGCTCACACCATTTCTAGCGTGCGTCGCACTCGCCTCCGTTAGATTGGGGCGTCCAAATACGTGCAAACGAGAGCGTCGCACGTGGGTCAAAGAGCAAACTCAGGAAGAAAAATATTGATATTATCTTGCTGGTGTATTTACGCGCATGGCGAGATTGTAGCGGCAGCGCTGCACGCTGTTTGCAGACGTTGTGCTGGATCCGGAGGCGAAGTAACTGCTGTGTGTCGTTCGAAGCCTATTGGGAATGAGTAGCAACTATCAATGTACCGGATGAAAGATATAGCAATTGATAAACGTCTCTATGTATAGAGCTATTTATCGATCTCAAACCCCAAACTTAATAATGTTAAGTACAGCAACTTCAATGAGAGGGAGAAAATGTCAATACCAGAACCGATTACAATCGTACTAATTTTATTTGCCGCCTTGCCAACTTTGCTTGTACTACTCTCATTGAAAGTACGAGGGAAGGAAAAGGTTGTTTAGTCTCTTATCGTCTTACTATCTTCGTGGATAGGGTATATTATTTTCCGCGTCTTAGCTACTCGTAATGAAAATATGCTTGATAAGAAAATATTCTATCCTTTTATCGCTGGAGTTTTTGATCTCTTCTTTGCAGGAATCTTGATAAACACACTATTAGCCATTTACGGGAGCCTAACACAATCTGCGTTACACCCATTGCTATCTATCTTTACCCTTCCGCTTACGTTCATCATTATTTTTGTATATTATTGGTTCATCACACCGCAAACGAAAACGCTCACGCCGGGTGAGATGATTGTTGGCAGAAAAATCATCTTTGATGATACGCTCGACTTCGATGAGAAAGTCGGTTTCTATTGCAAAAGATGGACCAATCCATATGGTGCCAATCGCTGGGCGTTATTCCTTCTGACCTATGTCGTGCTTGCAGTTGGAGAAAGTAGCTGGGATGCTCTGTCAGCCGGATATATCTACTCACTTGGTACGGTTGCATCAAAATCTCTTCTGTTATTGTTACTTTCTTATGGCGTCGTTGGGGTAGGGCAAGGGCGTGTGAAGTCAACATGGTTTGTTATTATCTATTTTGTTTTGCTTTTACGACAGATATTGGCGACACCAGTAAGCGGAGTAGAAAATGAGGTAATCGATATGGTTGCCTACGGCTATTTAGGAATTGGCGCGCTCTACGCACTGGTTGCTCTTATGTACAGTTCGACAACAGGCGGCGAGAGCTGGAAACCTGCTGAAGCAACTGGTTAACCGTCGTTTCTTTGTGTACGTTTGGGGCGCTGCCGACACGAGGTAATAAGGTCGGCAGCGCTGCACGTGGTTTGCAAACTCAACTCGGGCACCCGCTTGCAAACACAATAGCTTTACCTTCCCCAGTACAATCTCCACTATACAATCGAGCAACGCAATAAGAATTTAGTCACAGCGAGAATTCTTGGAACGCGAGCAAAGGTAAACTTGTATTTGTCGCGCGAAACAAAGCGGTACTGCGAATCTGCGTGCGATGCTTTGACCAGTGAATAGTTGGGGAGTGTAGCTTGCCTTTGGTCAGCCCTTCGACCTCACTCAGGAGAAACGAGTGCGTCGCACGCTCGCCCCATTTCTAGCGTGCGTCGCACTCGTCTCCGTTAGATGGGGCGTCCAACCGCGTGCAAACGAGAGCGTAGCACTCGGTTCTATTCCTCATCTCTGTGCTGATTGAGTACTAAAATAATTGGTTTACATAAAAAATATTATCTTGATGATTCTGGCCGTAGCGACTATACTATCGATATAGCAATACACATTATCATGTAGCCAGCTAATCAGGAGAACCTTATGGCACGAAGAAGAAGCGCAGTACGCTTAGGCGTAACCGGACTTGGCAAGCGTGAAGAATTGAGCAACGGCGTATTTATCAACACCCACTACCGCGGCTGCACCCCCGGATTTATTCACACCGAGGAAGGCATTGTCATGGTCGATGCGCCGCTGATCCCAAAACAGGCAATCGATTGGCGCGATCAAATAGAAGATGAATATCCGAACCAGCCACTACTTGTTATGGTCAACACCGATCATCATCGCGGCCACGCATTGGGCAACCAATACTTTATGCCCTGTAAAGTAATTGCCCACGAGCGGGCGCACAAAGAAATGTCCGGCTATACCGAAAACTTTAAAGAACGGGTCCGCAATAGCTTTAAACGCGAACCCGATATTCAGGCCCAGCTCGACAACATTCAAATCATTTCGCCGCACGTTACCTTCACCCAAAACACAACACTGCTTTTTGGCTCGCGTCGGATCGAGTTGATGTACGTTGGCGGCCATACCCCTGCAACCAGCATTGTTTGGCTACCCAAAGAGCGGATCTGCTTTGTTGGCGACATTCTGTGGGTCGATCAGCATCCGTATATGGCACAAGCCAACTCACTCGAATGGCTCGAAGCGCTCGAAACGATCCGCAACCTCGATGCAATCTGTCTGGTACCCGGCCATGGCCCAATCTGCACGTCGGACGCGACCTACCGCGTCGGCGAGTACATTCAGTTCATGCGGCAGCGTGTGCGTGATTACTACCTAGAAGGGCGCACCAAAAATGAAACCAAAAGTGGATTAGTCTCTGAAATGCTTGAATGGTTTCCCGTGCCGCCAGAACGAAAAGCGAAGATCGAAAGTCAGATCAAATCTGGGCTTAATAGAGTCTATCGCGAAATTCAGCGCGAGGAAGAAGAGGCCGAGGAAGCACTCAATGGCTCATCGAGCGATAGTGCGAGTGAATCAGACGCTTCAGCCCAATCTTCCGATATAAACGGTACTGGTCAAGTTGGCACAGATAGCGACGCAAACGCCGCAGAACTTTTGACCGAAGCTGTCAAAGCATAAAGCACATATCCCATGGCCCATACTGTAGAATCGCGGATTAGTAACCCCGCAACTGACCTGCGTGATGCATTAAAGCGTGCGGAGGATCAGCTAGTTCGCCCCACAAAAGATGAGGTCGAATCATTGCTCCTACTCTGCGATGAGATTGAGCAATCTTTTGATACGCTTAAATCGATTGACCTCGATTTGCGCGCGGAACAAGTGCGCTGGCAAAATCTAAAAAACCGGCTCAACTCTAAACCAACCCTAATCACATCCCCTGCTAATGCGCTAGGCGGCATGTCGAAACTGCGTGCGCAAAATCCGCCCGCCGAAAACTTCTGGTGGCATCTTGATGACATAGTCAATGGTCGACGCAAAAAAAGAGCGCGTAGGCTGCTCATTACAGTATCGACAATTATTGGCCTCTTGTTGTTAGCATATGGAATCATGACCATCTTCTTTCCGCCAAGCCCGGAAGCGCTGGTTGTGCTTGGTGCGACCAACAGCATCGAAGAGGATCTCGCCCTGGGCAACTGGGCTGCGGCCCGCCAAACGATCGAAAATGCAATTGACGCCGCGCCGGAAGAAAGCGAGCTTTGGCTGTGGGATGCAGTGTTATCCGAGCAGCTAGACGAGGAACCGCGAGCGCAAGCTAGTCAAGCGCGCGCGCGCGAACTGACCGAAAGCGATCTGTTCTTGCTAATCGGCCTAGCAAATACGCGCTCCCAAGTTGGCAATCTGGATGGAGCCGAGGGTGCTATAAACGAAGCGCTCGCTCTCGATCCGAATAGCGCGTTGGCAACCTTTATGCTAGCTGGCATTGCCGAAACTCGCGGCGATCTGAGCGAGGCAATCGACCTCTTTGAAGAAGCATCCGAACTGGCCGAGGCTTCGGATGATGCCCAACTCACCGTGATGAGCCGAATGCGTATGGGGACCCTGATGCAAACCTTACCCGCACTGCCAACCGCACTACCAACTGTAGAGGCAGAGCAGTAGAAGCCTGTAAAATTTGTAAAAGAAGTGAGCAGTAAACAGTAGATAACCGACTGCTGACTGTTTACTTCTGTCACTCTTTAAGCATTCTATGAACCAAAAGAGCGTTCGGTCCACAGATTCCGTATACTTGATACACATCACCGTGCTGGCCCTATACACCCTACTCGCCATCCTACTTACGTGGCCGCTTATCCGCAACATCTCTACCCACGTCGCGGGCGACGGGATAGACGATCCCGCGTTGGCGTGGAACCTGTGGTGGATCAAAGCACGGCTGATTGAAGAGCTCAACTTTGATATCTTCCACGCTGATTGGATGTTCTTTCCAGTCGAAATTAATTTGGGTTTTTATACTCTCACGCCGCTAAATGGCCTGCTCAGTATTCCCCTTCAAAGCGTATCTTCCCTGATTTTTACAAGCAATATTCTGCTCCTTGCCTCCTTTATCCTAGGGGGCTACGGCACCTATCTGTTAACCCTCACGCTGCTGACACACTCAACCTCTTCCCCAAAAAATCTATTTCACATTCGGTGCGCCGCGACGATTGCAGGCATCATCTGTGCCTTTGCATCATCTAAACTTTTCTACGCATCGCTCGGTCAATTCAATATTGCCAGCAGCTATTGGATCCCGTTTTGTGTACTCTATTTGCTGCGCATAGAGTTAGATAAATGCACAAGAGGGCGCGCAAAAAATGCGTGCTTTGCGGGACTATTTCTCGTTTTCCAAGCGTGGGCCGAACTCACCTATGCCTCGTTTTTGCTCATCTTCATTGCCATCTATTTTGTGTGGCTCCAAATGCATAAGTCGACCCTTCAAAATCGACTTGCGTTACTCGGCAACTTCATTCTAGCCGGAACTGTCTTTCTAATCGGCCTTGCTCCATTTCTGTGGGCCATGATTCCCGACATGTTAGCTGAAGGTGATTTCTTTGCCAGCGGTGGTGGCTTTGCCGATACTTATAGCGCAGATCTTTTTGGCTACCTAGTCCCAACTAGACTGCACCCCATTTGGGGAGAATGGGTAGACACTTTTTCTTTTGATAAGAATTTTGCCCAGCACATCTATATTGGGTATGTGGGGCTAGGGTTGGCTCTGCTTGGTGCGTTTGCCCGCCAGCGCAGCGGACGAACTATTTTTACTCGGCCATCGACTCTATATCCCACCCAAGCGGACAATGGCGATCTGATAGTGGAGATGGTCGAATCACGGACCTCCTCGTCCGATCAAGCGGCTGATGAGCAGGGACACCCAGGGACTCAGGATGACCAACTATCAGGATTTACAAACTGGTTTTGGCTCATCAACCTGATCGTCTTTTGGCTGTTAACGCTCGGCCCCATTTTGCGCTGGCGTGGCGAAAATCTGCATCTGCTGGGCGTGCCGCTCTACGGCCCTTTTGCATTAATCAGTCAGCTTCCTTTCTTTAGCGGCAATCGCTATCCCAGCCGCTACAGCGTGATGCTCATGCTTTGTGTCGCCCTATTAGCCGCTATGGGTGTCGCATGGATATTAAATCATTTAAACACAACGGCGCATACTGTTTCGGCTAGAAATGTTTTGGGGGATACAATCCGTCGTCGTAGCTGGTTGGCTGCGGGGATCTGTACGCTGTTGGCATTGCTTTACTTGGGCGAACATCTCTCTGCTCCGCTGCCGATTAATAAATCCGTAACACCCCCTATTTACGAGACAATCCGCGACACGCCCGGTGACTTTACCGTGCTCGAATTGCCAACCGGCTGGCGCAACGGCGCATACGTGCTGGGCAAAAGCGACAAACTGATCATGATGCAGCAGTGGTATCAAAGTATTCATGGCAAGCGTCGCTTAGGTGGGAACACTAGCCGCAACCCGAGCTTTAAATTTGAGTACTTTATCAACGCTCCCTTGATAAAGGATCTGATACCGCTTATGAATGCGGATCCAACGGACACCAATCAGGCACACATTGTGGCTGCGGTTGCGGATGAGTATTCCGAGATGATTGCCCGCAACAAGACAATTGCGCCACAGGTCCTCGACTTTTTAGATGTGAGGTTTGTCACGCTCGATGTCACTCGATCACCAGCGGCGCTGCAAGAATTTGTAGAGCGCACACTCCCCGTAACGCTGATCGAGGAATGGCGAGGCGAAGATTGGGATGGTCAACCGCAGCATATCCGACTGTACGCGGTGGATGGCGCATCTGTTGATTCCGCAGCGAAACAACAACGTGATGGATGGATGATCCGATTGGGCGACGAAGAGAGTTCGATATATTTAGCAGAGGGATGGTCCGCACTGGCAGACGATGGAGCAGGTGATAGTGTGCGCTATGCTGTGCGTCCGCGGGCCGATCTGCTGCTAGATATTGCGCCGTCGGGTGGTCAATTGAGCTTTGAGCTGTCTGCCGCAACAGGATTGGATAGGCTGATGTTAAATGGAACGCAGTTGACATTGACTAGTGAGGATGGGCGTGAAGATGCGAGACGTGTGGTTGCTCAGGTGCCGCCTAACATTGCGAGCGCCCCCGTCGACAGGCTGACTCTCCACTTTGCACAGGATCCAGTGCCGGTTGCGCTGCCGCTGCGGATTGTGTCGATGAGTGCGGGTAAAGAACATGGAGATTACGCACGTCTGTTTGTCAACGGGCAGAATGTGGCGCTGAATGAGATAGGCTATAATTTGGCGGCTGTTGCACCAACGGGGGAATTGCTTGAAAGTGTGGTTTTTAATACACACAATTTACAAGATGAGGTGCGGCCGTCGGCTGCGATGGCCGCATGGCTTGGCAAGTGGCCTGCTGGAACCGTGATTGCTGGGGCGGTGCGCGATACGGCTAGTGATCAACTAGGCGAAGATGCTGTTGACGCGCTCAAGCAGATCGGCATTGTGACCGATCTGCGTGGGAAGCTGCGCTGGAATCATGCTTTTATTACGGCAATTGGCAATCCGTTAGAATTACCGCTCGAAGAGAGTTCGTTGTTGCATCCTAGCGCACAATTTTTAGGGTCGCCTGTGACTTCTGAATTTACCTATGGTGCTGTTCAGGCGATAGCGTTCGAGCCGGCAAAATAGTGTTCTATATCGCTTTGTCACGGTGGCCGCTCGTGAAACGGGTACATAGTGCCAACTGCCTTGCGGGCTCCCCCTAATTATTCTGGCTAACTCCAGAGGTGTCGCAAGCGACTGCTTCGCAAGTACCAAACCCGTTGGGAGCAGTGCAATCCCTTAATTTACTGACATTTAGTTTTTATCAAAGTAGAAGTAGAAATAATATGCCAATCAGAAAAGTGGCTGTACATCAACGTACAGCCACTTTTCTGATCTATGATTGTTGGGACTACAGCACAAAGTGTGTAAATGACCTTATCGGGCTAAGTAATCTGATGCATTTATACACGATTTAGGACAGTCTCTGATTGTTTACGGCATTGCAATTGATGCAGGCGTTACCACTGCTGGCATAACGGGCATCTCTTTGCTGCGATCGGGTGCAGGGGTTGCTCGTAATCCCGATGGAATAATGAGACATTGCCCGACACCGATACGGTCGCTCCATAGGCTGTTTGTACTACGTAGTGATGCTAGCCCAACTCCATATCGACTTGCTATACCACTTAGCGTATCTCCGGCTCGAACATAATGGATCATTTCGTTCTGTCGGGCAGAGCGGCGACATGCCATAGTTGATGCACTTGACACATAGGACAGTGCAGTCCAATTTCGCTTTGATACGGTAACATTACGGCTAGAGCTGCTTGCACTGCGCATTCCATTTGGTATAGATAATTGCTGTCCAACGTAGATATGATTTGGATTCGCTATGCCATTTTGGCTGGCGAGTGCGTTGATGCTTGTTCCATATTGAGCTGCAATACTGCCTAATGTCTCGCCCACGCGAACACGATGTATACCCTGTGCCTGTGCGGCTGTAGTAATGCTAAACAACATAAGTGTAACGAGTAATCCTCCCGCTACAATTCGGATAATTCGCAACTTTTCTCTTCTGGCTCTGGATGATACTTCTGCGCGTTGAACTAGAGAAGAATGACTTCGGTAAAACATAGTTTATGACCTCTTCATGATGTGGGTACACGGTTCTTGACCAAATACGCTGGTGATATGGTTTTAGGGTGTGTACAACAGGTTGGTCTGCAAATTACTCTAGCAAGACCGCTATATCACTAGCATGTTTGGTGCATCTATTTCGTAGATGCATGAACCCCTCCATTATTTTTACCGTCTCCCGGCGGTGAAAAATGTGTTTGGGAACACTTTACTGCTACAGAGGTTTGGTTTTATTTAGAGGTATACTCTTGTATACCTCTAAATGTCCCTCTATGTCAAGACAATCGTACTGAAAAAAGCCTCGTAAAAAATACTAACTTGAAAATTAAATTATTTGTTTGGTTATGTCTTGATTCTATCTTAAATTTTTACGCTTAATCTAGTAAAACTGCTGTGTTAATCCGCACTATTCTGTTTAGATAAAACTGTCTACTTTGGCTGTCGACTGCCTATTTGTACATTCTATTCTAATGCGGTTGCTGTATTAAATCTTTGGGACTAAAGTACTGAATTTGACCCTGATGTCTTCGTATAGCAGTTGTTTTCGCCTGCCACCTTACTGTTTACTTACGAAAAAATGAAATTTCGTAAGTCATTAGTTACTATGTGGTACATTTGTATTATCATATTTTTATGTACAAAATTGGATAAATATATGTATTATTCGTACATATATCAAATATAATATTTGATTCAATTTATTTTAAATCAAATATTATTTAGAGCTGACGGAATTCGATATAAAAATATATTACGTATAAATAGAAAATGGGATGCGTATGGTATCCGTATGGATTTAGACTTCTACCGAGATATTTTTAGTCTGAAATAGACCTATATGCCGTAGATATGGACGCCAGATTCTGTCGGTGTATCGAACAAAATTGCATTATTAGCGCGGTGTATTGCTGAAATTTCGAAATTTGTTAGCTTTAATACAAATTATTTGATATACTGTTTAATGGTAATTTAAATATCTCCTATATTTTATATCAATAGACAGAACTATTTGCTCATATGAACGACATGCTAAAATTGCACCATTTATCCTCTAAAGATATAGGCAACTTCAACCGCATACCGATATGGGCCAGTGTATTTTGGCACCTTCTCCAAGATTGCAGTAGTGCCAGTTGAGTGCTGGAGCGGTACGCGCTGCATCGAAGCCAAAACACTCATCCCCACGTATCGAGAATATATTATTTAATTTGGTAAAAACTAGCTTATCTATAAACGGCTACCGACTCATGCGTAGATTAACAAGGCAGTTTCGGGGTAATCGTAATTTGCTAATTTCCTCTCGCACGCTCTCTATCTTTTTTTCATCCATCTTTTTTCTACTTGTGTTTATTTGTACATCGCTCTGGGCACAAGAAACCTCCGTACTCAATAAATTCGAATATCGTACAGACAATGGGCTGATCTCTAATAATGTCTTTTCAGTTGTTTTTGATGATTCTGCGAATAGCGTTTGGTTTGGTACCGACAAAGGGGTAAGTCGATACGATGGCACCTGGACCTCCTTTGCCAGTGAATCCGATGCTACGAAGGATACTTCGGAGGATGCTCTATTTCCACCTGGTGAAGTTAGGGTTCTTGAGTATGCAGAGACTGATGGCTCTTTGTGGGCGGCAACCAACTTAGGGTATGTCGCTACGTGGGACCATGTGGAACAACAGTGGAATACGGTGCTAGAACCAGCAGATGTGACCACAGCAGGTGCTATTCACTCGCTATTTGTTGACGCACCAACCCTATGGATAGGCACAGATAGTGGTCTTTTGATGTACGACCTTTCCGATGAAAGCCTTTCAGGCACTCTTTCTCCTGTTGATTTAGCCTGTGAAGAGCTGACTTCTACAAATCTAGAAGGTGAAACGCCTCATGCAGTTTATGCCATCGCGCGTAATAGAAATGTGGTTTGGTTTGGAACGGAGCAAGGGCTGTTTTTTCAGATCGATAATAGCTGTTGGAGGCGAGAGCAAACAAAAATTGGTAGCGAAGATAACCCATCGATTAATTCTTTGCTCTGGCTAGATCATACGCTTGATGAAGTTGACAATCCAGTTTTATGGATTGGGACCAAAGGCGCTATTGCACGATTCGATCCCGATGCTGCATCGGATGAGCGCTGGGAGATTACTGACATTGGGGAATTTAAAAGCGGTAATTTTGTTCCCAAGCCCGTAAAAAATCTGTCCGTCGGCACGGCAGATGATCTGTGGATAGCAACTGATGGCATCGGGGCAATCAATTTGTCTTTTGATGGGGCGAACGTTTCCGCCATTGGCTACAACAATACAATCTCTAATCGTCGGGTAAATGTTTCGGTCCGCGATATTGCTTTTGACTCTGATGGTGCAATTTGGTTCGCCACACCCATTGGCGCAACGCAATATTTAAATAGCGATTTATGGTCTACTTATGAGTTTTCTGCCTCTCGTTTAACTATTCCAATTACTTCAACAAACAATATAAGCGGCACATCTCCAGCAATGGCGTTAGAAACCGAATTGATGTTTGATGCATTGCAGCCGAATCTTGATGATATTCGCGATCTGCTGGTAAGTGGTAGCGACAATTTGCTTTGGATCGCATCGGGTGGCGGGATTCGCTCGCGCGATGCAAGCAACAAGCGCGGGAATAATTACCCAGAAGAATTGTTTCTTGGCACGCGCTATGTTGAAGCGGAGGGACAAGAGTTCCGAAATGCGGTCTTGCCAGAAAATCCAACAACTTCGTTGGCGCAAGATAGCCGAGGCGTGATTTGGGCTGGCTTCAACGATAGAGGCATTGCGGCCTACACCGGCGGCATCTGGAACGATACATCCGCACCGCGACCCACAGGCACTTGGATTGTTCCGCCTTGGTTAGATGGATTGCCATCATTAGCTATAAACGATCTGCTGGTATTGAATAGTCAACTTTGGATTGGTGCCGAATCAGTTGATCCTGCGGTCTCGGCACTCGCTTATGTCGAATTGAGTTCATCGCTAGGTGATAGACTCGAAACCGTGGATGATTTTACTGGCCTTGGCTCAGTTTTATCGATGGCAGCTGATTCAACCGGGCGGCTGTGGGTTGCAACTGCGGCAGGCATTCATATGTCGCAGCAATCTCCCTCTGACAATATCGATGTAGCGTGGACTTTAAACACATTTGCAGAGATAACGCAGATAGATGGCGCTCCATCCAAGAGAACGATAAGGCTGGCGGCTGATTCAAAGGAGGCGGGCGCTATGTGGTTAATTATTCCCGACTATGGGCTTTTTCGGTGGAACAATCTCACATGGTCGAATGCCGACCCTGATGACAATTTGCCTACAAAGGATCTGCGAACACTCTTTTCGGATATGCAAACAGGCGATTTGTGGATCGGCAGCGCGGCTGGCGTTACGCGCTACGATGGTAGAAGTTGGGAAACTTTCTCGAGTGTGGATGGGTTGGTAGACGATGGAATTGATGCAATTGCACGCACCCCCGTAGGCCCATACTGGTTTGGTGGTGATAAGAGCGGATTTTCCGTTTATGATCCAACTGATATAACACCACCATGGATCCAAGTTGGGCGAATTGAAGGAAATTCCGAAATTAGCTTTTTTGATGATAGTGGTGAGTGGGCGACAGAACAAACGTACCGCGAGGGATACACGCTTAAAGTGATCGAAGGCTCTACTTTGCCTCTTTTCCTAGAATTTGGCGATCTGCAAACCCCGCGCGAGCAGTTGCAAGTTTATTATCGAACCCTCTCCACGCCCAGCCCTTCACTTCCAACGGATTGCCTCATTGATAGTGAAGATTCAAGCCAAGTTGGTGCATGGTTGCGCTATTCTGGTCAGTTCACTTGGCCTGCGAGCGCTGTTGGTGAGTATCAGGTGGAATTTTGCGCACGCGATCAGGCTTTCAATTACTCCTTAATTAAGAGTTTGCGTGTTTTTGTTACAGAAAGCAACACCTTTGATTTAAGCAGAATTGGGCTACCCGCACGTGTAGAAAGAAGCACCCTACTGACCCTGACACTACTGAGCGCAATCGCGCTGCTTGCCTTTGGCTACGTTGGTACAGATAAGTTGCGCAAGCGGCGACGTTCGGTCGAAGCGGTACAGCGTGGGTACAATCCGTATGTTAGTGGTGAACCGGTTCGCAGCGAAGATATGTTTTTTGGGCGTCAGGGATTGCTGCAACGCATTGTTGATACGTTACACAACAATAGCATTATGATCCATGGCGAGCGGCGCATCGGCAAAACGACGATGCTTTATCAACTGAGCAACACGTTAGATGATGTGAGTGACCCAGAATTTTGGTTTGTTCCGATTTATATTGATTTAGAGGGAACGCCCGCTGAAATGTTCTTCCACTTGTTGATTGAAGAAATCGTCAATAAGGCGCTGACGCTAGATGGTGCAGATACATTATTGGTGCCGGTATTTGATATGCTTTCGTATCACGATATCCCTGGCGAGGCCTATACGGATAGACGCTTTACGCGTGATTTACGCTCCGTGATACAAGCATTGCAAAAATACGGTGCTGTAAAACACCCCAACCGCATCTTGCGCGTCATCTTATTGATGGATGAAATGGATGTTTTAAGCCAATATGATCATCTAATTCAGCAGCAATTGCGCCGTATCTTTATGCGCGATTTTGCCGCAACATTAGGAGCCGTAGTTGCTGGTATTCAAATTAGCCGTGAATGGGATCGGGTTGAAAGTCCTTGGTTCAATCTTTTTAATGAGATCGAAATCGAACCATTTGGCCGTGACGAAGCGGTCGATCTATTAGTCGAGCCCGTAAAAGGGTATTATATATATGAATCGGCTGCGCTCGAAATGATTTTGAATTATAGCGATGGTCGTCCGTTCCGGATTCAACAATATGCATTGGAAGCCGTTACGCATATGTTAGCAGATAAACGTAGACAAATACGGGTACGCGATGTAGAAACGGCGCACGAAAACATTCAGAACAGCGGCAATATAAGTCACACTGATGCAGGGCTTTCGGTTGAAAAAGGAACTTTATAGTGTCTGGTGGAGTTCATCGGGGCAACTGCAAGAATCGCCCGAAGGTAGGCGCAGGGGTATCGCTACAACCTTACCACTTCTCATAGAACCGGAAAAGGTAAAGAGAACGCCGGAACAGTATTGTCATCAGAGAAAAACGAAAGTTGAGTATAAAATAGTTCATGAGAATACCATACATTGTTGGTCGTTGGGTACGTGGGCGTGATCACTACGGAAGACAGCGCCCCATCTCACATATCATTCAGGCAGAAGATCCTGCTCTATGGATCGTTGGCACGCGCCGAATGGGTAAAACATCCATGCTGAAGCAGCTAGAATTAGAAACGGACACGCAAGAAAGCAGGCTTGTGCCACTCTTTTGGGATCTACAAGGATGTGAGTCCTTTGACGATCTTTCATATGAGCTATTGATGGCTTTAGAAGATGCCGCGGAACGATTCGAACCATTAGGTTTCGATATTGAATCGTTTGAAAATAAAGATGCGATTGCCGTGCTGCGGCGGTTGAATCGAGCTGTGTCGGAGCAGGGTAAACAGCTATTTGTGCTTATTGATGAAGCCGAGGTGCTAATCAAAATTGGCGAACACGAAGCAAAATGGCTGGCGCGGCTGCGTAAAGCATTTCAAAGCGGTCATCAGCGCACAGTCATCACGTCGACCAAATTGCTCTCTAAACTTAACGATGTTGGACCCGACTGGAATACGAGCCCATTTCTTTTTGGGTTTAGCCTAGTTAATTTATGGAGTTTAGATATTGAATCGGCAACTGATCTAGTCCTGCAAACACAGCATGATGCGCCCGTCACAGTGCAAGAACATCTGTTAGAAAACATCTTAACAGACACAAATCGCCATCCCTATTTATTACAATATCTCTGCCAACGTCTGTTTATCCATCCTGAAAACGAAGAAAATCACGAGCGCACGCTACGTCCTATTGAAGATTACGATCTTGCCTCGGATCATCTGCTGGCGGGATTTTTCAAGATCGATTTTCAACATCTCACAACGATTGAACGTCGCGTCTTGCTGGCAATCTCTAAGATGGTTATTGCATCAGATGAGCAGATCGTTGCAGAGCTGAGCGATCTAATGCCCGAACGGATTCGTATGTTTTTATACGGTATGGAAAAATTAGGGTATGTGCGAAAAGCCTATGGTCAGTGGGCAATTGGCAACGAGTATCTGCGGCTTTGGCTGCAAGGTAACTATTCGGAATTGAGTCCGAATCTAGAATCGTCACTGGATGACAACAGCATTGAAGCGATGTTGAAAATTGGCCGCGAGAATGAGCTAGACTATCTAAATATGGAGATGGATCGCCTTGAAGGCACATTGGCTGCGCTCAAAACACAAAGAGAACAGGTGAGCCGCCAAGATTCTCGGGGATTGCTGACGCAAATTCAGCGCGTCTCTGCCGAACTAACTCATATTCAGCGCGAACTCTCTAACATTCCCGGTTAGACCCACAATAACAGTTAAGAATTATTCCTTGCTCTCAACGGGTTTAACCTTCGTAAAGCAGTCGCAAGGCAACACCCGTAGGCTTCGGCGGAACAATTAGGACAGCCCCCGTCGGGTTATGGTCCGGCGAAGCTCACCAATCAGCCCCGACTAGGGCTTGAGTTAACGCTATTGCGCTAGTAGACCCCTCCACTAAAAATTCCCTACTAGGAAATCTTTACGAGGCAAACCTTCAGCGAGATAAACATCGCTCATTTTTAAAACCATACCCCCAACTGAAGCACATAACTATATGGCTTTCAGGCCGATATGATATATCATATGGTCAACAATTTGCTTGTCCAAAACATACCCTTTTTAAACTTATGTGCTACTAGAATCAACTATGTCGAATACCATTTCAGTTGTTGTCCCCGCACGGAACGAAGAAGCTACCATTGCAGACGTTGTTGAACGCACAATTCAGGCTTTTTCTAACATGGGTCGTGTGGGAGAAGTGCTCGTTGTAAATGATGGCAGCACCGATAAAACCGCAGAAGTACTTGTGGGACTAGAAGAAAAGTATGGGGACACCCTGCGTACATTTACCCACCGCCGCGGTTTGGGCATGACAATCGCGCTACAGCGTATGTTTAGCAGCAGCCGCGGCGACATTGTAATCTTGATTCCAGCCGATATGGAATCCGATCCGCTTGAAGATGTGCCGACGCTAGTGAATTATCTAGAAGAGCACGATTTGGATGCGGTTTCTGGCTGGCGACAAGAGCGGAACGACGGCAAAGTTTTAGCAAGCAACATCTATAATTTTGTGGTGCGCAATCTTTCTGGCTTAACCGTACACGACGGCAACTGGATTAAAGCAATGCGGCGCGAAGTGATCGACAGCCTGCCACCCCTACGCAGCGACTGGCATCGATTTATCCTCATGATAGCCGCACACCAAGGCTATTCCATCGGCGAAGTCCCAAGCTCGTATAAACTGCGCACAGCAGGCAGCAGCAAATTTGGCTTTTCGCGCATTCCCATTAGCTTCTTGGATGTATTGGTGCTTAAGTTTTTGCTAACATTTAATCAAGCCCCGATGCGCTTTTTTGGTGGGCTGGGGCTGGTGGGTCTCACAGCGAGCAGCGTGATCTTTTTTATCCTCACTATTATGTACTATTCAACCAACACGCAAAAGCGGCCAATATTTATTGCCACATGCGTCTTAGTTTTGATTAGCGTATTGCTAATTTTGGTTGGTTTCTTAGCTGAGCTTATTGTGACACAGGGCGAGCGGATTACTGAACTGGAAGAGAGGGCATCATTGGAAGATAGGAACGATCTGCTGCGCTCATAGAGCTTGTTGTGTCGACATTATTTTCTTGGCTGAGTAGGGCAAGAAGCATTTCTAACTAAGCAGGGTTCAGCCGTACGGCCAGAAGCACAAATAATTAGCAGCAGTCCAGTAGAAAAAAGTGAAAAAATCGAGATCGAGGCAAGTATAATTCCCATAATCGATATCTCCTTAAAAAATTAGTTGTACAATATCGGGTTTCAATAATATAAACGTACAAACAGTACAAAAAGTTACGAAAAATTTAATAATTATGAGAAGGCTTCTTGATCGTGCCTAACAAAACGAACGGGACAGACCCCCAAACCGAATACCGCAAATTGCCGTCCGTTGACCTCCTTTTGCAGGAGCCAGCCATTGCCGTTTTGAGCGCGGAATATGGCGCGACGCACGTAACGTCTACGCTGCGTACATTGCTCGACGAAGCCCGGACGGCTATTGCTAATGGCGATAGCGCACCATTGCCAGCCGCCTGGGCCACAGGGCTAGAGGTGCGTTTGTCATCGGCCTCGCACCCACTTCTACGCCCTGTGATTAATGCCAGCGGCGTCATCATCCATACGAATCTGGGGCGCGCCCCATTAAGCCAAGCCGCGCGTACCGCGGTGCAGGCTGCGATGTTTGGCTACAGCAATCTAGAATATAATCTCGATGCAGGCGCACGCGGCAGTCGGTATGATCACTCGCGTGCTCTGCTGCGCGAACTAACCGGGGCCGAGGATGCCTTGGTCGTAAATAATTGCGCCAGCGCCGTCTTCTTGATACTGAGTGCGCTCTGTCAACAGAAAGAGGTGCTGATTAGCCGCAGCGAATTGGTCGAGATTGGCGGCGGTTTTCGCATCCCCGATGTGTTGCGCCAAAGCGGCGCAACCTTGCGTGAAGTTGGCACCACAAACCGCACGCACCCACGTGACTTTTCTGCTGGCCTAACCGAGCGTAGCGCGGCATTGATGCGCGTCCACTCCAGCAACTTCAAGCTAATCGGCTTCGTTACCGCGCCAACCTTGGCCGAATTAGCCGAGATCCGCAATCGAGCAAATCAAGAACCAGCACGCCTAGATAGCGCAAACGATCTATTGCTGATTGACGATTTGGGCAGCGGCACATTGCTCGACACGCGTCGTTTTGGCCTGACTGCAGAACCAATGGTGCAAGAGAGCATTGCGGCTGGCACTGAGCATGGGGCGGATGTGGTTGCCTTTAGCGGCGATAAGCTGTTGGGTGGACCACAGGCGGGCATTATCGTGGGCAAAGCTGGTCCGCTGGCTACGTTACGCTCTCATCCACTGGCGCGAGCCTTGCGCGTAGATAAGATGACGCTGGCCGCGCTAGACGCCACGTTGCGCAGCTATCAGCGGGGGCAAGCGTTAGACGAGATCCCCGTTTGGCGCATGATCAGCGCCACGCCGGAATCAGTGCGTGCCATAGCCGTTGGCTGGGCGCAAATGCTACAGGCTGTTGGCATTGCGTGCGAAGTGCGCACGGGCGAAAGCACGATCGGTGGTGGCAGCCTGCCGGGCGAGACGCTGCCCACTTGGCTATTGGCGCTTTCAGCAGAAGAGAACAAAAATTTCTCGCCGGATCAGCTTGCCGCACAGCTACGGGCACAGTCGCTCCCGATTATTGGGCGTATTCACGCCAACCAGCTTCTCTTTGATCCGCGTACGGTGCTGCCCGAACAAGCGGACGCATTTGTTGCTGGGGTTAAAGAGTTATTTTAGCTTAGCGTTTAGTATAGCTCTCCAGACAAGTTTTGTCCTATCTCAGCTTTTAGAGATGGGTTACAGAGCTTTTCTGGGTCAGTATAAGGGAATCGGATACAAGTGCTCGTTTTTTTGAAATTGGGTGGATCGTTGATTACGAACAAGCGACAGGCGGAAACCCCGCGTTTGGATGTGATCGACCGGCTTGCGCAAGAGATAGCAGCCGCGCGGCGAGCAAACCCTGCGATGAGGCTGCTTATTGGCAACGGTGCCGGTAGTTTTGGGCATGTTCCCGCGCGTAAATATCGCACGCGCGATGGCGTTGAAACGGCAGAAGAGTGGTTTGGCTATGCCGAAACTGCGGATGCGGCGGCTCGGCTGAATCGGCTGATTGTGGCCGCACTGCTCAAGGCTGGCGTTCCTGCGTGGACATTGCAGCCAAGTGCTATGCTTTCGTGTGTTGATGGAAAGATCACGGCTGGCTCGGTGAGTGCTGTCGAGCAAGCATTGAATAATGGCCTTGTGCCGGTTGTGCATGGCGATGTTGCGCTAGACAGCACGCGCGGTGGCACAGTTGTTAGCACGGAAGAACTTTTTGAATGGCTGGCGTTGCAGCTATCAAGCGCTCTATCTGCTGAAGATAGCATGACTGAGACTAAAAATGGGTGGCGACTGCAAAAGCTGATTTTGGCGGGTGAGGTTGAGGGGATTTATACTGCTGATCCATTACTTGATCCAACTGCTGAGCTGATCCCAACGATTACGCCCAAGACGCTTTCCGATGTTGCGGATGGGCTGGGCCGTAGCCATGGTGTTGATGTGACGGGCGGCATGAGCGCAAAGGTACAGCAAGCGTTTGAAATTATTGCACAGAATCCTGGGTTGGAAGTAACGATTTGCAGCGGCCTAATCGAGCAAACTTTGTTTCACGTGCTCAATGTGGCAAACATGGCAGATATTGACGCTGCAAACGGTGATCCTGTGAACGTAGCGCTTTCGGATGGGAAACGACATGCAGGCACAAAGATTTTTGGGTTGACCGGGAGTATGTATAATTAAGTACTTTCTAGATGACAAAAGAGAAGTATAGTATAATTTTTAGTAAATGGATTTCCCCCCAGCAGATTGTCGGAGAGAGCTAAAAAAGCTGATTTTGTACTCAGATTGCTCAGATGAACTGCTAGGATATTAAAAAATTTTTTGATAGGTAATTTTAAGGTTGGCATATATTAATGTTACTAGATTTTTTTGATCTTACATCGATTTTAGGCACCTTGCAGACGATAGTGTCTTTTATCGTTATCTTGGGCTTTCTCGTATTCTTCCACGAATTGGGGCACTACTTGGTTGCGCGCCGCAATGGTATTATTGTGGATGAATTTGGCATGGGGTATCCACCCCGTTTGGTTAAGCTTTTTACCTACGATGGTACGGAGTTCACGCTGAACTTGATTCCCTTTGGTGGTTTTGCGCGTATGCGTGGCGAGGATGCTGCGGATATGGGGAAAGGTACCTTTAATGCAGCAAGCCGTGGTGGACGTGCCGCAACGCTGATCGCTGGCCCGGCAATGAATGCGCTTCTGGCGATTCTTCTCTTTGCTGCCAGCTTTATGGACGGTTTTCCGGCTGCTGCTGCCTCGCCACAGATTGCCACTGATACCGATCCAGAGGTACTTGCGCCGTATGCGTTAGAGCCAAGCGATATTTTACTGACGCTTGACAACAAGCCAATTTATATGCCCGCGTTTGATGACCTTGATTACACCGTTACTGTACCTGAATCAACAGATGAAACGGCGGCAGAAAATATTCTGCTGGTCAGTCGACAAGATGAGCTCGTCGAACTGGCCTTTCCTGCGGACCGCACGTTAGAAGATCTGCTGCAATCTGTCGATACGCTGCCTGTGTTGGGCACAAAAATTACGTTGATTGCAGAAGAGAGTCCTGCTTTAGAGTCGGGGCTACTTGCTGGCGATCTTTTCTATCGCGTCGATGGGATAACGATCGATGATGATGAGAACTCGCTGATTAACGTAATACGAGAGGTCGCTGGCACGGAAGTCCCGGTGACTGTGTTGCGCGGCGAGGAATGGGTAACTGTTAATGTCAAGCCACGCACGCCAGAAGAGACACCAACCGGCGAGGGTTCTTTGGGGGTAGGTATTTCGGGCGTTTCTCAGCTAGCGTCTTTACCTTTGCTCCCATCTTTATGGGAAGGAACAAAGTTTACCTTCTCCTATTTCTGGACGATTATCAAGCTGCCATATATGATTTTTGCTGGGCAGGTTGCTGCGTCTGATGCTGAATTTACTGGCCCCGTAGGAATTGCGCAAATGGTGGGCGGTGCGGTGGATGCCACAATGGAAACAGGATTCCGCTATCCAATTTGGCGTCTTTCTGCAATTTTGAGTGCTGCCTTGGCTATTACAAATATGTTGCCTTTGCCAGCACTCGACGGCGGACGTTTACTCTTCATTCTGATTGAAACTATCCGCGGTCGACGAGTGAGTCCGGAAAGAGAAGGAATGGTTCATATGCTCGGCTTTGTCTTTTTGCTTGGATTAATTGTGTTTATTACGGTTAGAGATATTACCGGCACGCGTGAAGCAATCAATTGGATGGAGATTTTAGGACAGTAACGTCAAAATAAGATGGCCCACAACTTTAAATGAGCAACCCATACGGATGAGGATGTCTGCCAGACATTTTCATCCGTACTTTTTTGCGGTATAATTTAGCCATGCACCGATTACCCATGTGCTCTTGTTTAGCATGTGACAGACAGGTCCACACGGGCATAATAATGCCGTAGTCCGAAATGTCCAGCTTATTTGCTCGTGATTCCTCAACCGAATGCTCAGCAGGGTAGATGGTTACGCTCTATACTCAAATTTTTGTGGAGAAACATGCGCCCAGATAATTCGGCGAATTATTTAGTTTCTTATGATGAACAATTCGCCAATCGAGCAAAAAAAACGCGCTGCCGCCGATGCGGTCAACGTAGCCATGAAAGCTTAACAATTTGCCCTAGCTGTGGGCGCGCATTGCGCGCCGCCGTTTCACGCTGGATCACTTGGGGTATCCCGCTTGTATTGGCGGCTCTGCTTTATGTCTCCGTTTGGGGCATATCGGGTCGATCCCCGCTTGCTTGGGCTATAGAATTACCGCAGCGTATCAGCAGTATGGCAACAAACTTAGGGGTGCTAATCGAACCGCGTCTAATGGATCCTGAAACGGTTCTCAGTCAGCAAGCGACAGCCAAACAAGACGCAGCACTATCGGGTTCAGCAAACTCTGTTGCCATTGTCACAGCGCTCCCGGCAGAGCAACCCATGATTGAACTTTTGCCAGATCAGCCAGCAGATATGCAGATAGCTCTTCAAAATGTGGGTAAGTCTCTTGAGGGCAACAGCCAAAATGAGCAAAGTCAAAACGAACAGCCACTAGCGGCTGCTTTTCAGTCAACATCTACGCCGATACCACTGCCTCAGTCAACCGATGCTCTGTCTGTTCAAGCACCCACCGCAAGCGAGCGTGCGGCATCGACTGCAATAAATTTGCCTGAGCCAGCTATCGAACCAACTGCCCAACCGACGGCTCAACCAACTCTTCAGCCGACGACTCAACCGACTGCCCAACCGACTGCCACGTCTGTCCCGCAGACTGACTATCGAAGTGAGCCACTTGTTTTGCAATCGCCAGCAGCAGGTGCAACAGTCGACTGCGCACAAGAAAACTCACTTTCGTGGCAAGAGCCCATATCGGTTACCGCAACAGATCAGTACATGTTGCACTTGGGATATGTAAGCGGCCAAAGTGCAGATCAATACATTGTTACGTGGATAGCCAAACAGAAATTTTCTATCGACGAAACGTCATGGGTTCTAGATCGCGCATATTGCAAACTTGCACCCGATGAATATCAAAATCAGTGGATTTGGTATATGCAGGTGATTGATGAAAATGATAAAATTATTAGCGCACCCAGTTCGACATCATATTTTGTTTGGCGTAAACCTTCCTAGGCGCAGCGGTAGAACTAGACTGAGCAATTTTCTTTAAACAACTTTTGAATCATATATACCAAGCAGCGTCATAAATTATCATTTCTTCCCGTCAGGTAACTATCTAAACAGAGATTTTATTTTATGCTGCTGCAGAGTATAGTACGGTGCAGTGGAGTATATAATGCCCGAAGACGACATGTATGAAACAAATTCGCTAGAGAACGGATTTCCCAATAAAGATGATCTGCTCGATGAGAGTGTGCCCTATGACAAATTGCTAGACGATGAACTGACTAGCGATGACATTTTGGCCGACACGCTTTTATCGAACGATGAATTACTTGAATCTTCGCTACGGGCATATCAAAATGATCAGATCTCGGTACCCGACCTAATGGAACAGCTGATCAGTTCGCCAGAGGATCCAGACATTCACGCGCTTATGGGCTTTTCTGACCTTTCGCGTGCAGATATTGCGCTAATTCGCAAGATGTGGCCATCGGTACCCGCTGACCGCCGCAGGTTAGTCGTGACAGAGCTTGTCGATTTTGCCCAACATGATGTCTCCTATCATCTCGTGCGCTTTCTGCAATTGATGCTAAATGATGAGGATCCAATTGTGCGCGCCGCCGCGGTCAACGGCCTGTGGGATGATGTGGCTCCTGAATTGGCCAGCGAATTTTTGCACCTGCTTCAGCACGATCCAGATGACAGCGTACGGGCTGCCGCGGCACAAATGCTGGGATCCTACATTCTTGCTGGCGAGCTTGATGAGCTCGACTCTTCCTATGCAATGCGCATCGAACAGGCGCTGCTTGCGATTATTCACAATCTGCAAGAACCCGTCGAGATCCGAGCGAGGTCGTTAGAGAGCGTTGCCTTTTCGAGCGAAGTAGGGGTACGCCAACTAATAGAGGATGCGTACTACTCTGCCGAAGAAGAGATGCGCATTAGTTCTTTGGTCTCCATGGGGCGCAGTGCAGACGTGCGCTGGCGAGGATTGGTACGAGCCGAGTTACAAAATCCATCACGCACCATGCGTACGCAAGCGGCCATTGCCACTGGCGAGCTGGAAAATCGAGATGCGCTCAGCGACCTAATCCTACTGCTAGAAGATCGGTCGCAATCTGTCCGGCTTGGCGCAATTTTTGCATTAGGCCGAATCGGTGGCAAAGAAGCCACGAATGCGCTTGAATTTGTTTCGTCGCATGAAGATGCACCCGATGAAGAGATCGAAGCGGCGAGGTTTGCAATGGAAGAGATGGCATATTATGCGAATCCAGATTCCGTTTCCCTTCTTGATGAAAGTGAGGCAGTTGAAGACAATTTGCACATTCAACCATGGGATGATTGGGCTACGGATTTAGATTTTGGCTTTTATGAAGACGACGATTCTGATGACGATGATGACTTTGCATAAGAGCGCTGCGTCAAAATGAATCTAAAATTAAAGCGTCTCGTACGCACAAATAGCTCCGAACAGTATGCTCTTTTTGATCTGGATCAGATGGACGATGCGTATCAGCCAACCACGATTGGCAAGCTCGATATGCACTATACGAATGAAGGCATCTATGGCACAATATTGCTGTGGGACGATGTTTCTCGCGATATGGCAATCGAACAGCGCAAGGATCTTGTGCAGATTTTACTAGACGAAATTTCTACACCAATGGGTGTTCCGAACGAATATGTCTTTGAATTCTTTGCGCCAACTTTAGATAAATATGAAGTGATCCATAACGTTGGTTTGGACGTCATGGATGAGCCAACTGAGGGTGATGTATCCGTAACAGATCATGCGCCTAGTTTTGACCCGCCACCCAGTCCCGACGAAAGCGCCGTTAACGTTTCGGATATGAACGATGCTGGCATGAACGATGGCGCGCCGCGTGATACAACCACAGAAGATGTTGCTGCAACGGATATGGAATTTGAGCGCGAGCAGGTGGCTGCTGCAAAACCATTTGGTGATGCACCAGCGAACTAGATGATCGGCTTATTTGAAACACTGCTCCCTATTTTTACCCAAACGGTTCTGCCCGTCTTTTTAATTGCCGCCGCCGGCTATGGTTTGGCGGCATTCCTTTCGGTGGACAGTAAGAGCGTCGGTCGATTGCTCTTCTATCTAGCCACACCGGCTTTAGTCTTTCGCAGCCTGTATCGAACAGAGATTGATTATGTTGTGCTGCGAAACTTGGCAACCGTAGCAGTCGGCATGTTCTTCCTGATGGGTGTGCTTGGTTGGCTAATCGGCAGCGGACAGGATCGCCGCCGTCGGGCCGCTATTACGCTTGCCTGTGCTGTCCCAAATAATGGTAATATGGGGATCCCGATTAGCCTCTTTGCATTTGGCGAAGCGGGCGTTGCGCTGGGAACAATTTACTATGTTGTGACCTCTTTTTGCAGCAACACACTGGGATCGGCCATTGCCTCGGCTGGCAGCGCATCCATCCGCGCATCGCTTCTCCAAACGCTGCGTGTTCCCGTACTTTATGCTGCATTCAGCGGTCTGTTGCTGAACACCATGCAGCTCGAGATTCCGCTTGGGCTTTATCGCTCGGTCGATCTGATGGCCGATGCGGCTGTGCCGGTTATGCTCATGCTGATGGGGATTCAGCTACAGTCGTCAAAATTTTTTCAACGCGAATGGATTCTTCTTAGGGCAGCCGGGGTACGCTTGATCGTTGCGCCGCTTGTCGCATTTGGCGTCTGCTTATTGCTCGGCATCGTTGGGCTGGAGCGCAATATAATTGTTCTGCAAACGGCTATGCCTACCGCGGTAATGGTTTCGGTGTTAGTAACCGAGTATGATGCCGATCCACAATTTGCGGCAACGCTCATCTTTTTTACAACTGCGTTGAGTATTGTTACACTATCCGTTTTATTGAGTATTCTGCTTTAAGAGTGCTGCGGGATTCAACTATATACTCAATGTTATTAAGTTAAGCTCTAGTCAGGTCCGTGACTCGATGAGGCCATCCCTGTTTATTTGGCATAAGCTAGCGGGTGTTGCAAGCAATTCGGTTATGGCTGCAAAGCGGCACCGCTTCGTAAACAGTAGAACCGCTGGGAGAGTGCAAACCCTTAACTCAATGGCATTGACTGTATACTTTTCTTGGGATTTATACCTAATAATATTATGAGCGAATCAACAGAATCAGATCAACCTGAATTAGAAGACTTTAGCGCACGTTTGCAGGCAAGCGCGCGGTTTCTCCGCCAAAATCAACCGGCTGAAGCTGCCGATATTTTAAAGCCACTCTATAAGCTGATGCCCGAGAATTTCGACGTAGCCTGTAATCTTGGCGGTGCGTATATTCTTTTACGGAAGTGGGATAAGGCTGTAGAGGTCTTAGAGGTTGCAACAGAGTCGCACCCAAAAAATGCGATGCTGTGGACCAATCTTGCCGCCGCCTACTTAGGACGAATAGAAACCGCTGGCCCAAAACAGCAAATGCGTGCCATCCACGCGTACAAGCAAGCCCTCGAAGTCAATGCACGAACGCCTAATGTACACTATCATTTGGGGCTAATTTATAAAGAGCGCGCCGAACTTGAAGAGGCACGCGATGCTTTTCAGCAAGCGCTTGAGATCAACCCGTCCGACAATGATGCGCTCATCTGGTTCAACCGCATGAATGGAGCGCTAGCCGAGAAAGAGTCGACTCAAGAGAATGTGGATGCATCACCCACAGAGAGTGGTGATTACGTATAACCTACAGATGCTAGTATCGAGCATCTGTAGGTTATACGTAGTTGGGCACAACCCGCGTGCGCCGCTTTGACCAAACAATCTCGGGCATTCGGCTCACGCCTTGATCAATGCGACATACGCAAGTCTCATCTGCACGTACGCTACTCCCGTCTATCCCGTCTATCCCGTGTGAAAGCGTGCGCCGCACTGGTCTCTGTGAGAGACAGCATCCCTGAAATTGCAAACCAGAGCGACGCGCACGAATTATACCCATATAACTTTCTCTAACTGCATATCCCTTCGGACGTTCGGTCGTCGTGCCTGAGACTTATGGGTAATCACCGAATAAAAACTATTGACAACGATTAATCGATTCACAATCTTATCCAAACATGAGCAGCAACACTTGGCCCACCCAATCTAAACAATCAAAATCACAGCAGCTTGGCTATCAATCAAGATGGAGCGAACACCCCGAAAGGCTAGCGTGGCTCGTCTTATTGAGTAGCTTTGCCATTTTTGTTCTGTTAATGGTAACAATTCCGCTGGCCGCTTTTTATGCAATAGAACATTCTTCCGTAAATCGTCCGGCGCAATTAGAGTCGACACTGGGTACGCTACTGTTGAAGCCATTCCGCGGATCCGAGCTTATTGCCGTAACCAGCCAACGAGAGGATATAGGGGTTGGTAGCGTTATTGAAGCGGCTGGTGGTACCACGCAGGGGACACTTAGCTTTGTTAGCAGCAGCGAACCGCCGCAGACGCTAGGCAGTATGCAAATCTACGCCGGAACGAGTATCGAGGTTGAGCGTATCCGTGAGCCATTTTTCGAACGTAGCACACAGCCATATCAAGTAACGCTACGTTTATTAGAGGGACAGGCTCGAATTTTTAACGACAGCCAATTAGGTCAGCGAGCATTGCGCGTTAACCTGATCATACCCCACGGTTCGGTCATTATGAATAGAGAAGGCACATACGAGGTTTCGACTGCTGCTGATCAAACCGACGTTATTGTGCGGTCTGGTTTTGCAGATGTACGACACAGCAACGGCCAACAAGAGCTAGTTGGAACAGGTATTCGTATCGGCATGTCCTCGGATGGATTGTTACAGAAGGACGCACAACAAAATCTTATTGTCAATGGCAACTTTGCGCAGGATAATATTGGCGACGTGGAAGAGTGGTCAAGCCAAGTCTTTGCGACCAATGCAAACCCTGGCAGCGTTCAGTTTGTAGAACGAGAAGGGCGTAAATTAGCTTTCTTCACGCGTACAGTTGGCGAGGATGCACATACCGAAGTTGATATTACGCAGGAGATCCAGAAAGATGTCAGCCTCTATAACTCGCTGGTACTTCAATTCGACGTGCGCCTTCTAAACCAAAGTTTAGCTGGTGGCGGGATGCTTGGCTCTGAATTTCCGCTGCGGGTTGAACTCTTTTACACCGACATTTTTGGTAAAGTTGTACGATGGGGGCACGGCTTTTACTATTCAGATTTGCTAGACGATGCTGATCCAAATAATGACAACTGGATCTTAGACAGGGAAAATAATGACAAGATCCCGCAGGGTCAATGGTATACTTATCGTTCGCCTAATCTTATTACTCTATTTACAGATCAGCAAACGCCGCCGGCTCAAATCAACAGTATTCGTTTTTACGCAAGTGGGCACAAATACATGAGCTTTTTGAGCGAAGTTTATCTCTTTGCAGAATAGTTTTGCAGAGTAGCATATCGCCTGTTTTGGCTGACTAAACTGCTGTCTTCTCAATATTCTGGGATAAATAAGCCGATTGGCTTCGCTACGCCGCATACTTCCGCCGGCGTTACCGCTACTTATTGAAAAGATACATAAATTGCGACTGAACAAGTTGAAATTAAATAGATTAAGCACAAGTAGATTGCAGTGGGCTTCACGTCGGGGCAACGGCGTAATTTTATTGCCGTTGTCCTTATTTGTGTTTGCCGCTACCTTTCAACTTGGTCTGCCCGGTCTACATTACGATGAGGCAAAAGAGGCTGGCGTCAATGCTATGGAAATGCTGACTGGCGCACCCATCACGGCCTTTCGCGACGCTGAAATCACCCTCTTTGGTCATTCGTTGCCGCTCATGGTGCAAGATTATATTGGTGCGGCAAATGTCTATCTCGCCTTACCCGTCTTAAAGATTAGCGGCATTGGTGTGCCCAACTTACGCTTCTTGTCTATTGGAACAGCGCTGCTTGCTATGATCTGCTTGGCGCTGGCAATTTCCGAGTGGATGTGCGTCAAAGAGCTTCACTCAATTCGGCCCCACGCGGCACCTCATGGTCTGCGAGGTTTACAACGACCGCAACATAAGCTGCATATGGCAAGCCTTGTTACGCTTATGCTGCTGGCACTCTCCCCTAGTTTTGTCTTTTGGAGCCGTCAAGGCATCTACGTGACAAATCTGATGCAGCCTCTCTGTTTCTTCTGTATTTGGCAGGGGCTTCGCTGGCTCAATCGTGAAAATACAATCGCTGCTCTGTTATGTGCATTTTCTGCTGGATTAGCCATTTATGTAAAGATACAGGCGGCCTGGATTGTGGGGCCATTTGGCTTATTACTAATCGGCTGGATGCTTTTGAATAGGCAATGCACCGTATATCTAAATTTGCGCGTAGTCATAAGTGGAGGGATTGCGTTTTTAGTGCCGCTATTGCCGCTTCTTCTTTTTGATATACAAACGAACGGCCTAGTTGATGTACTATCTACCAATGCGTCTCAAAGCTATTATGGCATTAATAATGCGGATCTGGTGGGTAATCTAGCGATTCGGTGGTCACAGCTTATTCAGGTTCTTCGGGGGGATCAGTTCTGGTATCTTGGGGGGTCGTTCGCCAATCGCTTTGCACCAGTTATTGCAGTGGTGATTATAGTTGTAGCGCTATGGTGTGACTACCGCCGAATACTAGCGCCGCTACTGCTTTTCTTGCTCGCTTTTGCCTGTAGCCTGTTTACAATAAGCGATCTTTTTATTAACCATTATGCGCTACTGCATCCATTATTGATTGCGCTCGCTGGCATTTCGCTGAGCATCTTCCTGCGCGTCAACTGGACGCTGCGCGACGTAAGTGCTGCCATTGCATTGCTCTCGATTGCGCTCTGGGTTGGTGCGGATCTGTTTGCCACAGTGCGCTATCACGCGGCACTCGAAGAGAGCGGCGGTCTCGCTGATCATTCTGATGCGTCGTATCATTTATCCTATTATTTACGTAATAATGGATTGGGCGCACCGATCACGCTTGATTGGGGAATTGATGCGCCGGTTCGCTACCTAACTGAAGGCGCGGTGAGGCCCATTGAAATTTTTGGATACGACTCACTGGCCGAGACAGATAACAACTATGCGGAGCGTTTAAGGCTTTTTATCGATAATCCCGATAATGTCTATCTATTGCATGCACCGGGGCAAACTATATTTGAAGGGCGACGCGAAGAATTTTATCAAGAAGCTGAAGCGAATGGACTGACGTCCGTTTTGGAGCAGGTCTTTGTGCAGCGGAATCAAGTGCCCATTTACGAATTGTGGCGCGTGAAGTAACTATCAACTTTGGGAACAACAGAAACTATGCAAGAATTTGAATCAACAAACGTCTTTGAAATTACGAATCATGTGTCGATTCCGCTCAGCGAGATCGAATTGTCTGCGGTACGCTCGCAAGGTGCTGGCGGCCAGAACGTCAATAAATCCTCGACGGCCATTCATTTGCGCTTTGACATTGCCGCTTCATCATTACCCAGCCTGTATAAAGATCGTCTCCTTGCCCTTAAAGACCATCGCATTACCAAACAGGGGCTGGTCATTATCAAAGCACAGCAGTCGCGTCATCAAGATCAAAATCGTGACGAGGCATTGGGCCGCTTACGCCAACTGCTCAAGAGCGTCATGGTATCACGCAAAAGACGGCGACCCACACGACCAACGAGAACGTCTAAAGAGCGGCGTATAGAGGGCAAGAAGAAACGCGGCCAGCTAAAGGCATCTCGTGGCAGTGTCCGTGATTATTGAGTTTCCACTCTGTACTTATACGTAGAGCGTAACGTTACTTTTAGGGTGTATCCAGCGGATCTGGTCTGTGGGGAAGCGCAGCCATAGATCCGTATTGGGTGCCGCGTCAAAGGTTGGGTGCGTCGCTACTTTGACCAAGTCGTCGCCGATTCTAACCGTTAATAGATTCTGCGATCCCAGCGGCTCCACAACCAGTACGCTTACTTGTAACGCATCGTCCGCCGGTTGCGCAACTGCTTCCATATTTTCCGCCCGAATCCCCAAGCGCACGGTTGTTCCATCAATATTCTGAATCAGGTTGGCTAGCTCTGGTTCGGGACGGATCAGATAGTCACCCACGCGCACCTGTAGCCCATTCTCGCGCACAATCTCGCCATTAAGAAAGTTCATCGGCGGGTTGCCAATGAAGCTCCCCACAAATTGATTCGATGGCAGATCATACACCGTTGTTGGGTGATCAATCTGCTGGATCACGCCATCTTTCATCACCGCGATGCGATCACCCATGCTCAACGCCTCGATCTGATCGTGCGTAACGTAGATCGTCGTGACGCCAATATCCGAGAGTAGCCGTTTTAGCTCGGCCCGCATCTCTAGCCTCAAGAGCGCATCGAGATTACTCAGCGGTTCATCCATTAAAAGCACATCGGCCTGCATTGCCAATGCGCGCGCAACGGCCACGCGCTGCCGCTGCCCGCCACTCATCTTGCCTGGAAAGCGGTCGAGCAACTGTTCAATATGCAGCATCTCTGCAGATTCATGCACCCGTCGATCCATCTCTGGCTTTGCAACCTTACTCATCTTTAGCCCAAATGCAATATTATCGTACACATTCATGTGCGGGAAGATGGCGTAGCTCTGAAAAACCATTGAGAGTTTACGCTCGCGCGGTGGTAAATAGGTCACATCGCGGCCACCGATGCTAATGCGCCCGCTGTCTGCCATGCCTAGCCCGGCAATCGTGCGCAAAAGCGTCGTTTTGCCGCAGCCGCTCGGCCCAAGCAACACAACAAACTCTCGATCCGCTACCGTTAACGTGGCGTCGTCAACTGCCACAAAATCACCAAAGCGCTTCTGTACATTTTCAATTTTTATTTCAGCCATAATTATTTCGAGACCTGTCCCCACATATTAAATAGGTAGTTGCGGATAAAGAACATAAAGATCAGCGCGGGGATCAACATAAAGAATCCACCCGCAAATTGGTATGCTTCAGACGAGTTTGTGAGTGCAGCCAACACTTGCGCTGGCAGGGTGCGGTTTTGCACTGTCAAAATACTCGCTGCAAAAACCTCGTTCCACGATAGCACAAAGGTAAAGACTGCCGACGCCGCCATGCCGGGTAACACTAAGGGGAGTACAACATGTCGGAATGCTTGAAATGGCGTACAGCCAAAGACCATTGCTGCCTCTTCCAGATCATATGGAATGCTGGCAAAGACGCTCCCAATCACCAGAATGGAGGTAGGCAACGCCAACGCCGTGTGCATCAGAGCAAGACTATATATATTGTCGAAGATACCCGCCCGAATAAAGAGAATCGCTAGCGGAATCGACAAAACCACAATTGGGAACGCACGCACCGTCAAGATAGAGAGCCGATAGAAGTTACGCCAGGGGAAAATATAGCGCGAAATTGCATACCCAGCAGGGGCGGCAATAATTGTCGAGAGCAGCAGCGTGATCACCGCGACGATAATGCTGTTAAGCGTACCCGCCCAGATGCCCTCCGAAGCCAGAAAGAAGCGCATTGTATCCATGGAAAATGGGATAAAAGGCAAGATGCTTTTGGGATATGATCGAACCACTTCGGGCGTGGTAAAAGCCATGGAAAAAATGAAGAAGATCGGCACCAAAATCCACAAGACTATGCAGATACCGATGCCGTAAGTAAAGCCCCGATTCAACTTTTGGCGGCGCAACATTTTGCGCTGAAAGGAATTTAGCTCACGTGGAGCAGGCTTGGTTGAGCCTATATTCGTTGACATATTACGCGTCCCCCTCAATTTCTTCCTGAGTGCGGATAGCATTCAAATAGATTACTGATGTGATCATCGAAAGCAATAGAATAAAGCCTGCATAGGCCGCAGCCACATTGTTGTTGCGTAACTCGAAATATTGGCGATATGTCTCATTGGCCAGCACCGTGACAACATCGCCACCACTTAGCGCAACCACAACCGCAAAGACTTGTAGCGCCAAAATTGTGCGCAGAATCAGCGCAACCTGCAAGCTTGGACGCAACAATGGCAAAATCACGTAGCGGATCCGATCCCAGAGCCCGGCACCAAATAACTCTGCTGCCTCTAGCACCTCGTCCGAAATTGCCTGCAAACCAGAAACCACAATCACCATCACAATCGATGTAGCGCGCCATACCTCTGCCAGCCAAATCGCAATCAATATCCAGTAGCGCGTCTCGTTTGTTAGGTAAGGTCTAGCCGTGTCGATTAGCCCCAACCCTTGCAGCACGCTGTTGAGCAATCCATTCTGCGTAAAGATCGCAAAGAAGAGGATACCCGCTGCTAGATCCGAAACGCCAAGCGGAATTGAGAAGATGTAGAGGAAAATCGAGTTAAACTTGAGCCGAGCTTGGATTACCAACGCCATGATAATCGCAAGCACAAACTGCGCAGGAATAATCAACAGCATCAAAAGGAGTGTAGTGCGCACCGCCGGCCAGAAGAAGCGATCGTTCACCATTTTGCTAATAAATTCTGTGGTGAATTCGCCAGCAGTGCCGCGATCTATGCGCCCGCGCGTTTCATCTTCGAAGATCTGTAAAAATCGCGACGGAACCCAGCCCTCAACAACTTGACCATCCTCTTCTCCTCGTATGTTAAACCATAATTCCAGCGTCGTCAGTTCGGCTATCTGCACCACGGTGCGGGGCTCTACGGAGGCGACAACGTCACTCTTTTCGTTTGGTTCGCTATAGAGCGTCGTCAGTGGATCGGCCCCGCTGCCCAGCTTTGTGCGGACCGTTCCAGCCAATGGCGTGCCGTCGTCCGCCTCTTCGCGCACGCGAATGCGCGTTTCGGATGACCAGCCACTAAATGCCTCGCCGCTTTCTGTTTCGCCTTCTACTCGAAACCAAGTCTCCGTGAGCAAATTGTCGACTACTTCTTCGTCGACTGGAATCAAATTCCCTTGTCGACCCAATATCTCTACCTGTTCTCCAATATGGATATTGCCCGATTCAGGACTGTTCAATGTTGCTTCGGTACGCATTGGCAACAGCGCTTCATCATCCCATACTGCCAGCACAAGCCCACGCACCATCGGGTACGCAAAAAAGAGCGCGAGATAGATGAACGAAGGTAAAAGTAGCCAGTATGGTGTCCAGTTACGTTTTTTTGAGTTCATAAGATAATTTGTGAGTGTCTAGGTCCATCATTGGCTCAACAAGACAGATTGACCAAATAGAAAGACGTAGACAAAGATAAAATGATCGGAACAAAAACAGAAGTGTGGAGAGAAAGGGCACAGAAAAGGGGGATAGAAAATTTGAAGAAGATGCAGATGAGAAGATAGTCTCTACCTTCTCATCTGCAATAAGACTAAACCAGAAAATTAAATATACGACAGAAAAACCATTGTGTATGTCAGTTCACGCACCACGGATTTCACGTATAATTTTTATTCGTAACTGCTTACTTCACCTGACATGGACCGTCGCCCAGTGGATCTGGTGCCCAACAGGGTGCGCCCGTCTCATCCATCAGCGCCTGAAGATTGTCACCTTCCTCAGCCAAAACGGTTTCGATATCCTCACCTTCTAGCACAATGCGATCAAACGCATTGCGGAAAATTTGGTTGATCTCGCCACCACGCTCGCCCAACCCAACTGGCAGCAACGCAGGCAGCGCCGTTGCCGAAGTTGCCTGTGCCGTCACAGCCGCAGCTTCGGCGCTAACGCCCACAGAAAGATCAGACGTATCGACACCGTCAACCACTGGGAAGAAGCCAAGATCCTTGAGCACAGCACCTTGCACCTCTGGTCGCGTTAGATACTCAATCAACTCTGCAGCACCGTCTGGATCGGGCGCATCGTTTGGAATACCCAACCCAACAATCACCGGCATAAAGCCACTACCCGCTGCACCAGCCGGGCCAGGGAAGGCCACAAAGTTCTCGGGCTGCTCGTTAAACGCATTAATCAAACGAGCGGTGTGATCAAACGCTACCCACACCTCGCCTGCCAACAATGGCTCTTGCATAAAGTCATAGCTGATTGATTCTGGGTGAATCGTCGGCCACAGCGAATCGCGCGCCCACGTCATCATATCGACAGCCGCATCGCTACGGAACTCGCTGACCATGCCACCCGTAAAGCTTGGGAAGAGATAGCCTTCTAGGAAACGGTGGAAAAGACCTGCATGAGGCAACCCACATTTTGGACCACCCGTCTCATCCATCAACGTTTGACACCAGTCGCCAAACTGTTCCCACGTAAGCGTATTGACATCCGCACCTTCTGGCAGATAGTCAAGCGCCTCTACATTCGCAGCCATAATATAAGTGGCCTGCATCCACGGCACGTAATAGAGCGTATCGTCCGTGCCAAGTAGACCTGTATCGATAAACGCCTGCGCCAGCTCGCGCGAGTCCATCAGATCCTCTGCCACGTCGATCATATTCATCATCGCATCGCCACGGGCCAACGGTGGGAAGCTACCGTGCAGCGCACCGACTACATCTATCGAACCGCTACCAGCCAGCACCTGATCCAACATCGGGCCTTCTTCCGACGTAACAAAGTCGTAGCCGCCATCAGCCAAAATCGAGCGGAAACTTTCCTGCTCTTCGACCGGACCAAACTGAGTTGCCATAAAGACAATGTCGCTCATCTCGACATCACTCATGGCCTCATCAGCGTCAGCTTCTTCGTCATCAGCCTCTTCATCTGTGTTTCCTGGTGCTGCACCGGCCATTGCACCGCCGGCCATTGCACCACTATCCATCGCGCTTTCGCCAGCCGCATTCACCTGACAAGGACCATCACCCAACGGATCTGGTGCCCAGCAAGGCGCGCCCGTCTCATCCATCAGCGTCTGTAAATTGTCGCCCTCTTCATTGAGAACGGCCTCGATCTCTTCCCCATCAAGCACAATCCGATCAAATGCATTGCGGAAAATTTGATTAATTTCGCCCCCGCGCTCACCTAAACCAACCGGCAACAATGCAGGCAACGCATCGGCTGCTGTGGCTTGGGCCGTCACGGCACCTGCCTCAACGCTAACGCCCGGCGTCAGGTCGGACATATCCACGCCATCGACCACTGGGAAGAAACCAAGCTCCTTTAGCACCGCACCCTGTACATCGGGACGAGTGAGAAATTCGATTAGCTCCGCACCAGCTTCTGGGTCGGGCGCATCATTTGGGATACCAAGACCAACGATGACCGGCATAAAGCCACGACCAGCCGGACCAGCAGGAGCGGGGAAAGCCACATAGCCTTCTGGATCAGAGTTGAACGCTTCAATCAAGCGTGCAGTGTGATCAAACGCAACCATCACATCACCAGACATCAGCGGCTCTTGCATGAAATCATAGCTGATCGATTCTGGATTGATCGTCGGCCATAGCACATCACGCGCCCACGCCATCATCTCAGCCGCTTCGGCGCTGCGGAAATTGCTCACCATGCCACCCGTATGTGACGGGAAGAGATAGCCTTCAAGGAAACGGTGGAAAAGACCGGCATGTGGCAATCCACATTTGGGTTCACCCATCTCGTCCATCAAATTCTGACACCAGCCAGCAAATTGATCCCACGTTAGCGCATTGACATCCGCACCCTCTGGCAGGAATTCGAGCGCATCGGCATTAGCGGCCATAATATATGTGGCCTGCATCCATGGAACGTAGTGTAGGAAATCATCTGTCCCTAACAGACCAGTATCGATAAATGCCTCGGCCAAATCGCGCGAATCCATCAGATCCTCGGCTACATCGATCATATTCATCAGTACACCTTCACGCGCTAATGGTGGGAAGCTGCCGTGCAGTGCGCCAACTACATCCACCGCGCCACTACCGGCAAGGATCTGATCCAGCATTGGCCCTTCTTCAGAGCTCAGAAAGTCAAAGCCGCCATCGGCCAAAATCGAGCGGAACTTCTCTTGCTCTTCTACTGGGCCAAACTGCGTTGCCATGAAGACTGCGCTACTTTCGGCCATTGCACCATCATCACCGTCATCATCATCACCGTCATTACCGTCATTACCGTCATCACCCGCAGCTGCTTCCTCGTCGGGTGCATCTGTCGCCTCTACTTCGGCTGCTTCCTCGGCAGGAGCATCTGGGGCGGGCGCTTCTGCTGCTGGTTCTGCATCACCACCGCCACATGCTGCCAAAAGCAACATTGCGATAAGTAATACCGAAATTAAACTACCACGTTTTTTCATTTAGAACTCTCCTAATACAAACTTAATATTACTTGATTTGGAACTAACTATATAAAAAGGTAGATATGACCGAAATAAACATGCATACGTTAACTCATTAATGCATCATCAATGCTTAATTTTCGGATGATTTGTAAGCTCACGCCGTATCTTCTCAATATTGGGGGTGCAGATGGCGCAGGCTGAGCTTTCACGAAGTGAAATGGTCGAAGCCAAAGCGGACACCGCCATTTATTGAGAAGATACGCATCAACTAACTAGCGGGCCAGTCGATTCACGCACAACTAGCTGCGGTGAGTGAATAATCTGACGTTGAGATAAAGATTCTTGCGTAATAATTTTGATGAGCATATCGCAGAGTTGGGTGCCAATTTTTCGTACAGGCTGATGCAGCGTAGTCAATGGCGGATTGACATATGCGGCCAATGCAATGTCATCAAATCCCGTAATACTCACATCTTTTCCAACCTTTAGCCCTCGCTCATATGCTGCATTAATTGCGCCTAATGCGATCAGATCATTCCCGGCAACAATGGCCGTCGGCGGATTTGGTAGATCTAACAGTTGCGCGCCAAGCAACTGCCCCGAACGTTGACGAAACCCACCTTCCACGACCAATGTCTCATCATAATCGACACCGTTGACCTTCAATCCGTTGATAAACCCCTGTAGCCGAAACCAAGATTTTGAGAGCTTTGTGGGTTCCATAATAGCCCCGATACGGTTGTGTCCGAGCGCAATAAGATGGTCGATAATCAACCGGATACCAAACTCGCTATCTTCATCTACGAATGGAAAATTACTTGTGCCCTCCATCTGCCCAAATGCAACAAATGGGTAGTTGTGCTCCTGTAGCAGAGCAATACGTGGGTCGGTACGGCTCATTCGTACAAGAATAAACCCGTCAACACGGCGGCTACGAATATATTGTAGATACGTTTCAACTTCATCATCTGCTGATGCATGGGTTGTAACCAGCAAATCAAAACCATGTACCTTGGCTTGCTCTACGACAGCAGATAGAAATTCACTAAAAAATGGGTCTGAAAAGCGCAGATTTACCTCAGGTAAAAGGAGCCCAAGTGTGTCTGTACGCTGCTTTTGCAGTTGACGTGCAGTGATATTGGGAACATAGCCTAGTTCTTGTACGGCTGCCTGTACAGCCTCTTTAGTTAGAGGGCTGACATCACTATAATCTGCCAGTGCGCGCGACACCGTTGTAACTGATTTGCCCACATGCTGGGCAACATCTCGTAAGGTGACTGTCATTTGGAATATTATCTTGTAAGAGTGGGGAACCCAAAACGTTTTGGATGGATCGATTGTACTTGCCATTTATAGGTATTGTCAAATTGATGATTCATATGCTTAACATCTTAGTTCAGGAGCACTAATTGGTTACTCAACGTAACTACTCCTGATTTGTCCCATATCGACCCGATGCCCGTATAATAATGCAGGAGATATGGCCATTCAGGAAATCCCTTCAAAACGATGACCGTCTGCCAAATACAGAAAAACACCTTCTTTATCGGCAACATACCAACCCCATGGAGAAAAAATGATTCGAGACGAAAATGCTTTTAGCGTAACTGTAAATAAT